>AUXO010701240.1_pt1 | contig 21453 bp, 26 predicted proteins | sample 768731 | NCBI WGS metagenome assembly AUXO01 (sample SAMN02715735, study PRJNA202380) | gut metagenome | biome: sheep rumen | host: Ovis aries | place: New Zealand: Palmerston North
AAAACTTTTGGTACTGCAGGTGTTGATGATTCTATTCAAAATATTATTAATAAAGTAAACGATATAGAGAACAATACCCAAACTAATAATTCTTCTACAGCTATTGCTGCAGATACTGGTGAGGTTAATGATATAGGTGCAGATTTCGTTAATATGGAATCTGCTTATTTAAGCATTCTTGAGCAGACTACTAAGATGGTTCATATAGATAGAATCCTGAAGAATTATAATGAAATCTCTAAGAGATTTAATATGGATAAAGTAATTACAGAGACTTATAGAGATGAGAATATTCAGGATACTATTCTTACAGTATGTAATCTTATTGATACATATAATACTTCTAATAGTGTTAAATTGAATACTACATTAGAGACTGTATGGTATGGACTCAGTAAATTTGGATACTCAATTGATCTACCTCTTATGTTTGAATCTGCTTGTAATTACTTTATGCTGAAGCATGATGGTGCTAATACTTGTAAGCTAGTACTAGATGCTACAGTAATTACTGATCCATATAAATTAGGATTATCATATATTATGGAAGATCCTGAGGTTAAAGATAAGTTTAATAATAGTATTATTGGTAAGACTGTAGAAGATTCTATCTTTAATTTTATTACTAAAGAATCTGTAATGATTACTGATAATACTAAGAAACCATTAGTCTTTGTTGATTCTTTTAATGAATTTAAGAAGAGTGAAGATAAAGATGATGGTTATCTAAAAATGCTTGATATTCTTTTCAAGAATAAAGAATCTGATCTAGTTCCTAATATTATGACAGTAATAGAGTATATGAGAATTTATCTTGTAGAATACTCTCTTACTTCTCTAGATAAAATCAAGGAATGGTTATACTTCCTATCATCTAGATTTATGGAAATGGATTATCCTGTTAATATAGCAGAAGATCTTAGTATAGCTCTTAATAAAGAGAAAGATACTGTACATGATAAGATCTCTGAAGAACAGGATGATGAACAGAAAGAGAGACTATCTATATATGTAAAATATATAGAGAACTTTATTGAAGATCTAGAGACCTATATCTCTAATGTAACTGGTAAGTCTTCTGATGATATCATTAGTATTGAAAAGACTGAAGATAATGAAGAAGAACTAACAGAACAAGATCTACAAATGCTAGCTTATATTCCTGCTATTCTTAATGAGCTAAAATTTGATGAATATATAGATATAGATTCCTATCTAGAGAAGAATATATCTATTATTCCTAATGATATTCTCATTGAGATTTGTAAGTTTAATAGAGACTATGCTCCATTAGTAGATCCTAATCATGTGATTGATCTATTGGAGAATAGATTAACAGCTATTAAAATGGGTAGAGTATCTTCCAGTACTATTACAGACAAGTATAGTACTATGAGTACTTACACAGATTGTATCAATATTCTAAAAGAAGAACAGAAGAGTCCTGTAATGACTGTTGAAGAAGCTTATGCTTATATTAAAGCATATAATACTATAAATAGTGTACTGACTCTTATTGAATCTTCTTATAATACATATGGATCTATTCTAGAAACTTCCTTTGGTAATACTCTAAAAATGGCAAAAGAAAGAATGGCTCATGCTGTTGCTAACCTTGGAGATAAAGAAAAGGAAGCTTCTAGATCTATAGACTCTGCTGTAAATAGATTTGTTGAAGGACTAAGAAGATTATTTACAACTAATCAGAGAGAAGCTGTTATTAAGGGTACTATATGTCCTTCTGCTTCTCAGGCATTAAAGATTCTACTAGGTGCTACAGGTCTATCTGCTGTTGGATCTGTAGGAACCAAAGCTGCAGCAGGTGCTGTTGCTAAAGCAGCTGCTGGAGCTGCAGCTGGTACAAAAACTGCTGCTGCATTAACAAGTGCTGCTAAAGTTCTAGGAGCAATGAAATTCCCTGTACTAGCTATTATCTCTATTCTAGCATTCATTATTTGCTCTAAGAAGTTTAAGAATAAAGAGAGAATGATGGTACTGGATGAGATTGATATAGAGCTACAGATGGTAGATAAGTATCTAGAACTAGCAGAAAGAAAAGAAGATCTGGTTGCATATAAACAGCTAATTACTATAAAGAGATCTCTAGAAAGAGATAAACAAAGAATCCAGTATGGTATGAAAGTATCTGGTCAGAGAGTTATTCCTGTATCTGATACTATTGCTGGTAGGTCTTATTAATTAAATTTATAGAGAGAAGGAGTAAGAATCTCCTTCTCTCTTCTTTTTTTGTCATTTGTAAAAGTCAATATTTTTATTTGTATATTATAGAATTGAATAAGAATAAGTAGTATCTGCTGCGAACAGATACTACTTATCTTGTATCCCACCTATGAAGGAGGTGAGATAGATGCAGGATAACATGGAGAATTATAAACTCCAAGAGGAATTGAAGAAAATGATTTTTGAAGAACCTCCAATTCCAATGCATGTTATCTATGATATCATCAGATCACAAGATCCTGATGATACATCTATGGATGTATGAGATCCATAGACTAAAAATGGCTGACCAGCACCAGCCATTTTATTATTATGTATTCTATTAAATTAAAAATAAATTAAAATATAAAAGGAGATAAATTAAGATGGAAAAAGTTATTTTGAAAGAAAGAATTAATACTGATCCTTTTAAAGAAATTCTTTTGGAGGCTTTCAAAGCCTCTGAGATTCTTTTCGGTTCAAATACCGAAAAGAAAGAGGAGCTGGTTAAACAGTTCCTTAAAAGGAACAGTTACTGGGCAGAAAATTGTGTCGGTGGTGTAGACTCCGCTGACATGAAGAAATTCATTGAGTCCATAAAAGTAAGAGACTCGACGAGGTATATGATGTGGCCATCGAATGGGTCATATTACGACTATGACATCTTCTTTGAAGATGTCAGAGTTAATATCTCTGTAAGAAATATCTACAGAGATAATCTTAAGGGTTGGGATACAACCCATAAGATTGTATGCAAAATTGAGGAGGTAATATAATGAAAGGTACAAAAAAGAATAGGGGAGGATTAAGAACCCCCTATTCTTTTTTTATAGTTTTATATGATTTTTAACTCTTTAATATATAAAAGATTATTATGGAGGTTTACTAATCATGACTGAGTTTGGTTATCAAGATCTAAGTAGTGTTAAAGTAAACAAAAATCCTTTAAAGAATACTGAGACTATTATGACTCTTACTAATCCTTATAATGATAAGAAAATCATTATAGAGTATGATAACAATGGAGATATAATTAGAATTATTGCTCCTTCAACACTTAATGATATGGAGTTTATTAAATATGATAATAGTGCTCTTATGTATAATATTCTAAAGGACTCTATTCAATTGTATAAAATCCGTCATATAAATGAGCATGATAAAGATGTTATGACATTCACTTATGATAAGAGTTTTAATCTATTATCAGTAGCATTTAATGATCAAGTAGTTTCAAATTATAAAGTATAAGAGTAAGATAATTATATATAATATAGTTGAGGTGATCTAACTTATGTTTATGAAATATAAATATGAGTAAGATAAATAGAAAAGAGTTTCTAAGAAACTTAGAAAGCAAGTATCCTGATACTTTTTATCTATATAAAAGTCAAGTTGACTCTCTTGAAGATGAAGTATTTGATTATACTACCACAGGAATATTTGGAGAAAGACTAAGAGAAGAAAGAAGAGATCAAAATCTTACGTATGCAGCTCTTGCAAGAGAGCTAAATTTAGATAGATCTCATATCTACTATCTTGAAGCAAGAAATAAGAAAGTAGATAAATCAAATAAGGATAAGAAATATGTAAGAATATCTGCTTACAGATATTACTTATTGATTATATCTGTTGTATTAGATATATCCCCATTATATATGATAGGACTAACAGATGACAGGAGTTATATGGGTGTGACGTAGTTATGAATTTTCACTTCTTCTATAAAGCAAAGAAAGCTTCTGAGTTTAGTGACTTTAAGAGATATCACGTTGGATGTATAGCTGTTTATAAAGGTTATATCCTATCTGTTGGATATAATAGTAATAAGACACATCCTATACAGAAGATTTATAATAAAGAGAGATTTAGTGCAGATAATACCCCTCATAGTCTTCATGCTGAAATAGCAGCTCTCTGTTTGATCAAGAATAGAAATGATATAGATTGGACATCTGTTGAGCTTTATATCTACAGAGAGAATAAAAAAGGAGAGCCTAGAATGGCTAAGCCTTGTGCATCATGCATAGCAATGATAAAAGATCTTGGTATAGTAAATGTATACTATACCAAAGATTCTGGTTATGCTTATTATAATACTATTACTGATAAAGAGGAGGTTTTGGATATATGATTCCCGATCTTTCTAAAATCAAACATATTGTTACTCATAATGGTGTATTTCATGCAGATGAAGTATTTGCCATTGCTTTTCTCAATATTGCTGCTAAGAGAACAGTTCAGAATCTCTTTCATGTAATCAGAGTCAATAATAATGATGTTTATCAGTATAAGGACAAAGATGATGTTATTATTGTTGATATTGGTGGTGGTGAGTTTGACCACCATAATACTCGTAAGAGCTATAGAAGTTATGCCAGAAATATCAATGGCATTAAAGAATACAAGAGATATGACTTTGCTTCCTTTGGTAAAGTTGTGAGAGCTTATCATGAGCTTGTTGATCCCATTAAAGATCTTAAAGACTATAAGTACTTTGATCGTAACTTTGTCTGTAAGATTGATGGGTATGATAATGGAGACAGAACTTATAACTCTGATTTCTCTAATCTTCTTAATGAAATGAATCCTGTATGGAATGCAGAGATTGAATGGGTAGGAGAACCTGAAGAAGAGGTTCCTTTTAACTTCATGGATGCTATCTGCTTCTGCATGTTTATCATTAATAAGAAACTGGAGAATATCAAAGCTATTAAAGATGCTGAATCTATTATTGAAGAAGCTAAGAAAAATGAAAATAATCATATCATCATCTTTGATAGATATGTTCCCTATTTGGGTAAACTGAATCCTGATACTGAGTATGTGATCTTTCCTTCTCAGAGAGAAAATGGTTGGAATGTCTCTGTTCAGAAGAATGAAAAGAATGAGTTTATCAAACCTCTTCCCAAAGAGTGGTATGGGTTTAACAGAGAACCCAATCCTCCTGTAGAAGGTTTGTTGTTCTGTCATCCTACTGGATTTATTGCTGTCTTTGATACTAAAGAAAATGCTATCAAAGCAGTAACTATTAAGTAACGGAGAAATACTATATATTGAAATATGGGGAGTCTATCTTTAGGCTCTCCATATTTCTTTTTTATATTCATTCACATTTAGATAATGAGTATATTATAAAAGGGGACTTCATACATGCCATTAACAGCTAATCAATTTAGGGAGAAGTATTATACTAAAGAAGAATTGATTAAAATAGCTAAACAGAATAATAGTGTATGTATTGATGATATTAACTATACTATATCTTATATAGCAGATAAAGATAAGTTCCAAATAGTATATTCTAATCCAGATATTATGGATTATATGGTAGATTATTTCTATATCATGGATCATTTTAGATAAACAAAAGAGGAGAGTATTAAGATGATTTATACTATTAATCTACAAGAGAAAGCTCTTTCTTCTAAAGAGAGGAATAAGCTAGACGATAGTGAGTTTGGTATTCCTGAAGAGAGAAAATATCCTCTAAATGATGAGGCTCATGTAAGAGCTGCTGTTAAGTTCTTCAATAAGGTAGAACCTAAATATGAAGAATCTCTAGCAAGAAGAATTATTAAGAGAATCAAAGAACTAAATCTAAATATTCAGGTAGGAGAAGATAATAAACTGAGTAAGTACTATAAGTCTCCTAAGAAAGAATCTACTGTACTAGTAGAGTCTTATAAGAACCCTATTAAGATTAATAAATAATATATATGAGGTAGTCCTTATTGGATTACCTCTTTATTAATCTATATAGGTCAACATCTTTATAATAGATAATATAATAATACTCTATAGAAAGGAATATAGATTATGTCTGTTATTAATAGATATCTGCATGAAGCTCCAGAAGATGAAGTAGATGAGCTAATTGCTAATAATGATATTGATGATACTCAATTAGATCCTAATAGTCAAGGAAATGTTGCACCTGATCAAGAAGGAGAAGATATACCTGCTGATCAGGAAGATGTACAGGTAGATGATGATTATCTACAGCAAGATCCTGAAGAAGATCCTAATGCTGGTGCAGAAGAAGGAATGGAAGAAGTTCCTCCGGAGGAAGAGCCTTCTGATATACAGGTTCTTGATAATAATGTATTTGCTGATTTATCTTCTGCAGAAATTGCTGCTAGGGATAGAAAGCTTAGACAAGACTTGGCTACTCTATATGATCTTTGTAATATAATTCTTAATAGAGTTATTTTTATTAATAAGAATGAAATAATAATTAAAATCTCAGAGTATATCTCTGGTAAGATGGAAGATATGAAAGATAGAATAGTAGATTATCTTACTTATATCTATGATAGCAAGTCTTATATAGAAAATCTGATATTTTATAAACAATGCTATTCATTAATGGAAGGTATTGCACTTATTTTGAAAGAAATTGAGCCAAAAGAAGAAAATAAATAACACAAATCAATCACTTTAATTAAACATATTAGTAAAACTTTGACTAAATATATAGTCTTAGGATTATTTCATAACTTATTTATCGAAGGGAGAAAAAACTACTATGCCTAGTGTTGGTAATCGTGCTAGTACTACGAACATGGGCCGTGGCTATGCCAAGGATCCTATTCGTAAGTATGCTGAAGAGTATAAGAATCTGTGCGAGTCCATGCTTCATGAAGCTGGAATCGACGTATTCTCCGAGCCCTACAAGGCTATGATGCTGAAGAGCACTGATAGCGCTCTGAAGAACTACTTTGTAGAGGGTGTTGCCCAGCTGTATCAGCCTGAGGTTGAGGCTGGCATTATGTCCCATGAGGAACTGGAAGACCTGTGCGAGGATGCAGAAGAGATGTATCTGAATGACCGTGAGGCCATTCTTGAGAATGCAGCTCTTGGTGCAGTTAACCCCGTCATCGGTATGACCTTCCCCATTCACAAGAACATCATGATGAACAACGTGTTCGACAACGGTGGTATTCCTAAGTTTGTCGCACGTGAGCCCAAGTTCACTCTCTCCATGGAGCAGCGCATCCTGACCACTCCTGCTGGTGAAGAGATTGACTTCTACAAGGAGCAGTACAAGCTGACTGCTGCCATTGACAGCACCGCTCCTTTCACCGAGATCGAGATGTCTCTCCCCATCAAGGAAGTTGACAACCAGACCAATGCCAACAGCTACATCAAGGTTGGTGGCACTGCTGTAACTCCTGATGGCAAGGGCACTCCTGTTTGTGTTACTGCTATCGGCGGACAGAATGGCGACAACATCTCCATCGAGTCCTACATCTCCGAAGTCTATGTTCCTGGCGTGTACTATCGTGTCGGCGACTATCTGCCTGATGGCACCTATGTTGATGGCACCACTGTTACCGCTGGCTCCAAGGACCTATGGTATCCTGCAGTTATGAAGTTCACTCCTGCTTATGGCGAGTACGATCGTCAGATCATGGAAGGCTTCAGCCTGACCTACTTTGACAGCTCCAATGTACAGCAGGAAAAGAAGGATGTCATCGCTGGTTATGTTAAGAAGAACGTCTTCGTTCTGTCTTCCACTAACGGTGCTATCACCAAGGTTAAGCTAAAGGCTCGCCTCGACACCAGCAGCGCCAACCTGCCCACCTGCTCCGTCAGCTGGAAGGTTCGTACTGACATCGTGGAGATCCCTGAGGCTATTCCTGTAAACACCACCGTCAGCCCTGAAGAGGTAAAGGATATCTCCGCCCTCTATCAGGTCAACCAGCTGTCCAAGATCCTGTCTCTGGTTAAGAGCGTTCTTGGCAACTACAAGGACGACAAGATCAAGTCTTTCCTTGACGAGTCCTTCATGCATATCCCCAGCACCCAGAAGCTAGCTGGCACCTTCGACTTTGCTCCTCGTGCCGGTTATGCTCTCGACCATGTCGAGTGGCGTCGTAAGACCTTCATGGACGCTCTTGATACTCATGTGACCTACCTGCTCCAGGTACTGAATGATCCTAACATGACTATCAGCGTCTTTGGTCGCCCCGACCTGATCCGTAAGATCACTCCTACTGAGTACACCTATGAGACTCCTGCTAACATCGGTCCTGCAACTCTTGACTTCAAGAAGACCGTTGTCTCCAGCGACAATCGTGTATATCAGTTCATCTCCAGCGATAAGCTCCGTGATAACAATAACATGATTGTTATCCTCTGCCCCAAGAACACTGATCGTATTGTGTATCGTATCTACGATTACCAGATGTACGTCAGCAACGAGATCCGCAACGCTAAGAATCCTGCACTCCCCGCAATTCATGCCTTCGAGCGGTTCAAGACTGTTGAGTATCAGCCTGTCCAGGGCCGTCTCCAGATCCTGAACCCCACTGGCCTGCGGTCTGAGGTCCCCAACACCAATCCTATCGGGACCAGTGACTACAACGACTACACTGCCAACGCTCCTTACCAGGCCTAATTGACACTGTAGCCAAGTGATTGACTGTAATAGTTAAGCACTATTTTTGGAGGGTACTCATTAGAGTACCCTCCTCTTTTATTTATTTTATCTCTAGTACACATTATGCTGTTCGCGGTGGTGATTCTCTCCTTAGTGCTTATTGTGGTGCATTCTTAGTTGATGCCGGTGATACTGCTAGTTATGCATACTGGATTGCTGGTGCCGCTCTACTATAGTAATATGTACACATTATGCTCAACGTGGCAGTCGTTCTAATAATAATACTACTTGTGGTGCGTTCTCTATTGATACTTATGATCTTGATTCTATTGATCGTTGGTATATTGGTGCTGCTCTATCATTAGTACACATTATGCTACCCGTGGTGGTCTTTCTAGCAATGGCGTCTCTTGTGGTGCGTTTTCTGTTACTGCTAGCGGTAGTGCTGGTGTTGCCACCTGGATCCTTAGTGCTGCTCTAAAATAAGTACACATTATCTTCTTCGTGGTGGTCGTTCTAACCTTGGATTCTCTTGTGGAGTTTTCTATGTTTATGCCTGGCTTAGCTTCTCTGGTGCAGACTGGCACTTTGGCGCTGCTCTAGAATAGATACACATTATACTCTTCGTGGTGGTGTTTCTAATAGTGGTGACATATGTGGGGTATTCTATATTCGTGTAAACGCTAGTGCTTCTTCTACATCTTGGGCTGTTGGTACTGCTCTATTATTGCTTCATATTATGCTCTTCGTGGTGGTGGTTCTAGCTATGGCGCCGGTTGTGGGGCCTTTTATGTTACTGCCAGGCATAGCTCTGGGGCTACCAACTGGGTCTTTGGCGCTGCTCTATCATTTAAACTAAGTACACATTATACTAATCGTTGCGGTGCTTCTGTAGATGGTGCCTATTGTGGTATATTCTCTGTTGATACTGGCAATATTGCTTCTGGTACACACTGGGTCCGTGGAGCTGCTCTATTATTGGTACACATTATGCTCTTCGTGGTGGCGATTCTAGAAATAATGATTACTGCGGTGCATTTTATCTTCATGCTTACCGTGATGCTTCTTATACTTATTTGGGCGTTGGCGCTGCTCTATAAGTATACACATTATCCTCTTCACGGTGGTAGTTCTACCGTTGGTATCATTTGTGGGGCTTTCTATGTTGTTTCCGGTAATGCTGCTTCTCGTCCAGGATGGGACATTGGCGCTGCTCTATCATTTAAATTTTATTTCTATTTATGATTATATATTATAATAATAGATCTATATCTGAAAGGGGATAAATTTTAGTGAATGAAGAAAAGTATAAACCACCATTCATAGACAGATTCTTAGAGTTTATTACTCATAAATTTTATTATGCTTTTCTGATTATTATTCCTATTGGCATAGCACTTATATTCTTTAATAGAGTAGCTGCTGTCATACTCATAGGATTATGTATATTACTTTGTCTATTGATATATTTCTTCTATAATGTATATAATAGACATAGAGAAGAGAAGATTAATAGAGAATTTAAGAAGGATCTTGATATATCCAAGTATTTTGATAATGTAAAATATGATCTATACAATGAAGAAGATGTTGAAGAATTTAAGAAACAATAAAAAGAAAATAACTCATAAAGATATCTTAAAGATATTATTAATCTTTTGCTTATCGTATACATTCATTATGTTTATTCTTGGATTACTTTCAGCTTTTAGTATTATTAATCCAAGAATTCCATTCTTAGTAACTATTTTTCTTATAGTTTTAGTATCTATTGCAGCTCAAATTATAATGATTATTTTATACAAATCTGATAGATAAACTGAATATAGTCTTCCTGAGTCTATTCAATTGAATTAACTTGGGAAGCAATTTTTACATGAAATGCGTTTATTATGTATTTCCTGACTAGTTACTCACTAAAGCATCAAAAAGGAGGTTTTTAAATGTATATTAGTATAAAGGATGTATTTTTCATCAGTCATAATGATGCTGATGGATATATGGCTATGGCCAATATGTTTGAAGCAGTTATTGGCTTTGATAATATTATTGGTAATCCATATATTAAATCTTCTAAACAGACAGCTATTACGTGTCTTGATTATCCTGATCTGTTTCTTAATCTAAATTATCCTATGGAGTTTCCTTATGAGAAAGTTCCTGAAAATAGGATAGTTTTCATTACTGACTATTCTTTTACTGAGGATACAATTCATATTCTCTATGAGATTGCCAAGAAGTCTAAACGTGTTATATGGACAGATCATCATAAAACTTCTATGTGGTATAAGAGTCATCCTGCAGAAGATATTGATGAGAAGATTATTGCTATCCTCTATGATGGTTCTTCTTCCACTATGACTACTCATTATATAAAGAAATATTTGGAGATCTATCTAGCTATTAATAACTATTCATATATTAGCGAACTTCGTTTAACTTATGCTTTTGCAGCTTTATTAGATAATCTTACTGATACTCCTAGAAAGGTAGCAGAAGATATTGCAGATATTTATGAGAAAGAATCTAAAGCAAATCGTATTAGTGTTTTCGCTAAAACAGGATTGGCTGATATAGAACCTCCTATGTATATTAAACTTATTGATGACTATGATATTTGGAAGCATGAATATGATAATACTCTTGCATTCCATTATGGTCTCGATATGTTTAATCATGGAGTATATGTAAACCTTATCAGAGATAATAATTGTGGTTCTGATAAAACCATGCTGGATATCTTTGAAGAGGGAGATGTGATAGAAAGATACATTAATCTTCAGAATGAAGAGATCTCTACTAAATATAGTTTTGTAAGAAGATTCTTCTATGATGAAGAGCATGGTATGGTTGATGTACTGTGCATAAATGGTAGAGGTAATAGCTTCGTATTTGGAGATAAGTTTGATAAGTATCCATTCTGTCTTCTTTATCACTATGATGGAGATGAATGGAAATATTCTATCTATTGTCATAAGAAGTATCTGGAACAGGGATACGATGCTTCTATTATTGCCAAGGATTATGGTGGTGGAGGACATGCTGGTGCCAGTGGATTCTCTACCAAAAATCTCTTGGAACAGCTTATGTAATGTATATAATAGTAGGTGAATTACTCAGATTCACCTACTATTTTTTATAAGATAATCTAATTGAATCAACAATTAATTAAATAGAATACAAATATTAATTTTTTCCAGGAGGATTGAAATATATTATGGATATTGAAGAGAAAGTTGATGTAGGTTTTATCCCTAAGAGAGTGTCTAAAGACTTCTCTAGGCTTCGTGATATTTGCGCTATTTATGTAGAGAAGCTTGGTAAAGTCTCTATGAAAGAAAGAAAAGAAATGCAGGATGCTATTAATTCTGTATTTGATACTCATAGCACTCAGGATATGACATTTGGTCCTGATAGTGAATGTGAAAACTTTATTGTAACAGAGAACACTGATAAGATGTTCTTTGGTGTTAGGGTTATGCCCTCTCACAATTTCTTAGATCAATATAGGATTCATGATATTCTATTTAAAGAAGAGCCTTTTAGGGTTAAGAGTGTAGATGTAGAATTTGATAGCAAGATGTTCAGCCCTCTAGTTGGAATGACTGCTAATGAAATGCTAGCACTTATTCTATATGAGGTTGGTCATGTAGTAAACAGTTCTGCTCCTATTGATGATCTTAGGGCTCAGCTTGATGCATACTGTGCAGCTAATGATCAGGTAATTGCTAATCTCAAGGATAAAGATGCTATTAAGTTCATGGCTTTTGCTATTGCTGAATATGTATCTAAACATAGTTCTCTATTTACTAATGGTGGAAATAGATTCACTGCTGATGAGTTTATTCACTATGCTGATCTTGATGATCAGTTTGAGAATCTTATTGCTAAGATCTCCAAGAATAATTTTAGACTGCATGAAGATGTAGATAATCCGTTTGCTACTATGCTATGGACTCTAAGAATTCTAAGTAGTCTATCTACTCGTAAGATTATGGCTATTAAAACTCTTAAGAAAGCCATTGATCTATCTGCCAGTGTTCTTGAACAGAATTATATGAAATCTCTTATTAGAGATCTAGAAACTGTAAGAATTCTTCCTGTAAATGAGGGAGCTCTTCATAAGTTTAAGTATAATACCATGAAGCAGTTTGATGAAGACTACTTCGAGATTGCTATGAGATGCAAGAATGTAGAAGAAGAGGATGATGCTATTTATCTGATGAGAAAGATCAATACTAGAGTATCTATTATTGATGATTATATCAATACAGAGAAAGTATCTCCTGATGATTTTAAGAAGTGGAGTAAGCTACTGGAGAAATACAAAGATCTGAGAGATGATCTTCTCAAGACTGCTGTTTATAAAGGAAAACAGTATGGTGTCTTTGTAAACTATCCTGATATTGTTCCTAATAGATATTAATAAATAATATAGAGGTAGATCTTAATTGATCTACCTCTTTTTTTGTACACATTATGCTGCTCGTAGTGGTTTTTCTGCCTATAGTACCTATTGTGGTGCTTTCCATGTTCTTGTTGACTATACTGATAGTTCTAAAAGCTGGGCCCTTGGTGCTGCTCTATCATGAGAGTACACATTATCATTCTCATAGTGGTGCTTCTGGATCTGGTATCGCTTGTGGTGCGTTTTCTGTTGCTGCTGACGGTAGTTTCTCTGGGACCTACTGGGACTATGGCACTGCTCTATTATAGGTACACATTATACTCTTCGTGGTGGTTATTCTGCCTATGGTGCCAGTTGTGGAGCCTTTTATGTTAATGGTAATTCTGGCTCTGGAACGGCCGGCTGGTACGCTGGCGCTGCTCTATCATTTAAACCTTTTAGTACACATTATACTATGCATGGTGGTCATTCTGGCGTTGGTGCTGATAGTGGAGCTTTTTGTATTTTTATCAATGCAGTTGCTATTATGTCAGCTTGGGCTATTGGAACTGCTCTATCATTACTTCATATTATGCTCATCGTGGTGGTGTTTCTGATGGTAGTGCATATTGTGGTTCTTTCTGTATTGTTGCTAGCGGTACTGCTAGTAGTTTCTACTGGGGTCGTGGAGCTGCTCTATCATTTAAAACTAAGTACACATTATACTCTTCGTGGTTGTCATTCTAACAATAGTTCAGCTTCTGGTACATTCTCTGTTTATATTAGCGGTACTGTTGGCTTCGGCCTTTGGGGTGTTGGCGCTGCTCTATCATTTAAACTAACTTAGTATTTTATTATATAAAATTTTTATCAATAATATAATATAAAATTGATTCTAATAGAATCTATTACTTTTCAGGAGGTCTTTATTATGGGAAAAGAGTACAGACTAACTTCTGCAGAGAAAGTTTCTGCTTATAATGCTTTCTCTCGTAGAGGACTCATCAAACTGTGTAATGAATATGATAAGGGTAATCATAATAAACTATTAGAGTTTACTCACAACAAAATCGCTAACAATGAGGTTCCTGAAAATACCAGAATTCCTGAGAAGATTATTGATATCGGTGATGGGCTTATTGAAGTCCTTGAGTTTGCCAAGGAAGTTGATACTGTATCTAAAGTAGCTTCTTTGGTTACTGAAGTTGAAACTATGATCAAGAGTAAAAAGAAGGTAGATGGCGTAGAAGTCATCTCCTTCTAAAGTATTTACCACGTAGAGTGGTTAATATTCTTGATCTGTTTAGTTGAGAGTTTATTACTGCTCTACGTGGTTTATTTTTTAGTAATCTAATTAAATCTAAACAGATTATTAAACAGATATTATATCATAAATATAAGTTGGAGGTATATGTATTTATGGCCGAATTAAATGTATCTCTACATTATCCTAATGATCCTAATTATGATTTTGAAACTAAGTTAGTAAGATTAAATCTAGATAAAGAAAGAGAACATGACTTAGCTACTGGGAATGGATTTATAGTATCTAGTCCCAAAGCTGTTAAAGATGATATTAAAGATCCTAATGGTATTTATTCGTCTAGATTTGGACAGACTCTTCAGGATATTAATCCATTTGCTAATAGATATAAATGTAAATGTGGATTTTACGACTCTAAGCTATATAATGGTATAGTGTGCCCTAAATGTGGAGAACCTGTACGTTATGTAGATGATCAATTTGGATACTTTGGATATATTACTCTAAAAGATCCTTATCATATTATTCATCCTAATCTGTTTAAGACTTTATCATACTTTATTGGTAGTACTGCTTTCAATAACATTATCAATCCAATTAATAAGAAAGATGAAGATGGTAATGAGATTGAGAATATAAAGAAGCCTAAAGATGAGCCTTATTATGGTTTAGGTATGCTTGACTTCTATGAGAAGTTTGATGAAATATTAGAGTATTATAAGAATAGATATTATAATACTAAGAAAGATTATTATGAAGATATTGTAGCTAATAGGGAGAATATCTTCATTCAATCTATTCCTGTATATACTACTCATCTAAGACCATTTAAGATTGATGGTCGTAATTTGAACTATGAGGGAACAAATGCTCTCTATAATATAATGGCTAGACTAGCAGCTAATATAAATCAGGATTCTCTTAAGATCTTCAGAAAGAAGAAGCCTAAGAATGAACTGCTTTATAATCTACAGTCTAAGTATAATGAACTCTATGATGAAATAGTAAAGATTATCTCTGGTAAGAAAGGTACAGTTAGATCTGTATTTGGTGGTAGATTTAACTTTACCTCAAGAAGTGTTATTACACCTGGTCCTGATTTAAAGATTGATGAGATTAGACTATCATATCAATCTCTTGTAGGACTACTGCAGCAAGTTATCATCAATATCCTTCATAAGACTTATTCTATAGGATATGATGATGCATATAAAATGCTAGTAACTGATTCTCTAGTACAAGAGAATCCTATAGTGAGAAATATTATTCTAGGAATTATTAAAGATTCTCCTAGAGGGATTCCTATTATTATTAATAGAAATCCTACTATATCTTATGGTGGTATTCTACAATGCTATTGTGTTGGAATATCTACTGGATATACTATGAATATCTCTCTTCAAGTTATTAAAGGCTTGGGAGCAGACTTTGATGGCGATACTCTTAATATTCTTTATATTATCAATCAAGACTTCTTGAATATATCTGAAACTGTATTTAACCCACGTAATATGTATATCTCTAAGAATGATGGATATTTCTCTAATGATTATAGTCAGCAGAGAGATACATTGATCAATGTAAATACTCTATTACAACTATCAAGATCCAATTATTCTAAAGAAGATCTATTGCTGATAGAGTCAGCTAATGGGTTATTCTAAGTTATATACAATTTATAAGGGTATAGTCATATAAGACTATACCCTTATTTTTATTATTAATACAATAAAGAGGAGGTTGCTATATAATGATTATTCATCTTACTAGTTCTTATAATATTGTAAAAATAGATCATAGAGATAAATACTAATGTCAATTGTATATTATATTTAATATTAACCAAAAGGAGTATTGAGTTGTGTCTATTAGATTAATTAAATATAAAGATTTCATATTAAGAGGAATAAAAACTCCATTATTTCCATATGAAATTCTTCTTCCTGAGAATTATTATATGATATATTGTGGGTATGAGGATTTAGGGCTTTCTCATATCAATGAAGATTTAGATTATAATCTAATTAACTCTGATAAATTTGGCAATGAGATTATAGTTTTCAATTTAAATCAATCTAGATTTGATCACTATATAAGGGATTTTGAAGAGATTGATAATGATGAAGAAATATTAGATGAGTATAAAAATAGGGTAAATAAATCATCTATTATTGTGATTTCATTTAATAAAGATCGCTCAATAAATAATGTTTATGTATATTACACACAGTTGTATTCAAATCTTGATGAATTAGAAAATGTGTTTGATTATGGAACATCTGATTTTGTTTCTTTATTATATGATGATTATTATAATATAGCTAGAGAGGAATATTGAAGTGAGTTTCGAAGATGTTCTTAATGAATATTTGAATAATAAAGAGATTATAAATTTAAGAGAAATTAATTATGGAGAATATAAATTAACAGGATATAAATCTCCATATTTTAATTATGAGATATTACTTCCTTATCATTATATAATGAATTATAGCGGTAATAATGGAGTCAAATATTTTAAATCCAGAACAGAAATAAGTGATTACGCTATAAAGGATAAATCATTTACTGGATTTATATTTGTTACTAAAATTGGTGAAATGAAAGTCCTAGACCAAGAAATTGATCTAGGACTTATATCTGATAGAGACGAGGCTATAGAAATCTATAAAAAACTAATCGCAAATTCCACCCTAATGACTATTCATATGAAAGGAGATGTTATAGAAAATGTCTATGTTGATTACCTAGTATACAATAATAAAGCAATAGAACCAAGAAGAGCCTCGTTAATGTCAGAAAAATACCCATATAAAGAATTTCTATTGAAAGAAAACTATTAAAAAAAAATAAATTAAAAGAGGTAAATAATTATGTCAGTATTTAGAATTGAAGATATTATTAGTAAAACTAAACAGAAACCTTTATTAGAAGTTTCTATTGGTACACTTAATCAAGACAAAAAAGTAAGAATTGATATTACAAATGAAACAAATAGAATAACTTACCCTCATAATTATAGAATTAAATTTGCAATTGGTCCAGATAGACATGGGACATCTGTAGGATTTTTTACCGATTATGATATTCCATTTGATGCACTTGCTAATGAAAAAGTTTCTCATATTGAATATAATGATGAAACTGATCAATATTTAAATGGTATTATTGCTGTTTCTGTTATTTTAAGAACTACAATTCTTAATTTTATAAGAGATAAAAATACTAAAATAATTAAAGATAAGAATATATCAGTATATCAACCTAAATTAGATACTAGTATAAATTTAATATTCTATGATAAAGAAAAATATGGTTATGATAACCTAAATAATTTAAAAGCCGCTGCAAATCGTGAGTGGCAAATAAGAAATCCAGGAAAAAATATAGATATGGCAGCCAAATATTATATTGATAAATTTGGCAAATAAATAATAATTAAAATTATATAATTAACAAGAGGGGTATTAGTTTATAATACCCCTCGATTTATTTTTTCATTCTAATAAATAGTTATATATTATATTAATAAGTATATTTTGGAGGTTTATATTATGATAGAGATAGCTGGTAAATATACAACAGCTAAAATTTTTACCGATGATGTAGAAGAAACAGCTGTAAATCAAGTTAAATTATTGGTTGATAATCCTGTATTTGAAGGATCTTCTATAAGATTAATGCCTGATATTCATACAGGTAAAATTGGTCCTATAGGATTTACTGCTACTTTTAAAGATTCTATTATCCCTGGATTGATAGGTGTAGATATTGGTTGTGGTGTATCTTTTGTTAAAATAAAAGCTCCTAAGGGTATTGATTTCAATAAGCTGGATAAGGTAATTAAAGAAAATGTGCCCTCTGGATTTAATATTAGGTCTACAGCACACAAATATGCTGATTATTTCGATTTTGATGCATTACGTTGTCGTAAGCATATTGATTTGAATAAAGCTAGACTGTCTATTGGTACTCTTGGTGGTGGTAATCACTTTATAGAGTTGGATAAGTCTAATGGTGGTGATATATATCTTGTTGTTCATTCTGGTAGTAGACATCTGGGTGTAGAGGTTGCTACTTATTATATGAATGAAGGACATAAAGTATGTGATCCTGATATTCCATATGAGATGACTCCACTTACTGGGGATCTTATGGATAATTATATAGCAGATGTTTGTTATCTTAGAACTTATGCTAGACATAATAGAGAAGCTATTATAGAAGAAATATGTAATAATATGAAATGGAAGTATGATCGTAATGATGTATACTCTTGTCCTCATAACTATATAGATTTTTATCCATATATTGTAATAAGGAAGGGTGCTATATCTGCTTATCGTACTGATAAAGTTATTATTCCTATCAATATGAAAGATGGAGTAGTAATCGGAAGAGGTAAAGCAAATAAAGATTGGAACTATTCTGCTCCTCATGGAGCTGGTAGACTTTATAGTAGAAAAGAAACAAAAGAGCAGTTCACAGTATCTGCTTTTAAGAAATGTATGGAAGGAGTATATAGTACTTCTATAGATACTTCTACTCTTGATGAAGCTCCTTTTGCATATAGAAGTCTTGATTATGTTTTGAAGAACATAGAAGATACTGTTGAAGTAATCAATATCTTACATCCTATATACAATTTCAAAACAGGAGGTAAAGTATGAGAAATATTATTGAGCATGATGGATTGATGGAAGTAAATAAAATGGATATGATAAGTATCGGTGTTGATAATATTGTAGAACAAGATATGATTAAGATAATTAAACCAGATAAGAAATATATCTATGCTCATTATCGTATTGATCAATTAAAACTGATCAGAGATGAAATTATCGGTCTTGAAACTGACCATTTTGATATTGACGGTTATGTAGAAGATGCTAAATCTGTTATTGCTGGTAACTTTAATGTAGATAAAGAAGAAGTTATTATTATGGATTATAAGTACTTTGGTACTGAATTGCATTTTATTGATATCTAAAAAGGTAAGAAGTGACTTTAAACGACTATGTAAAGAATCGTAATATATTACATTATCTTGTAAAATATAGAATAAAATCTCTAGATGATGTTGTAACAAGCACTACGGTCCATGTAATAGAGTGTGATAAAAATGATACTGAAGAGGCTAAATTATATGAGATTAAAAAAGAAATAGCCGGTAGATCTAAAGTATTTTTAGTTAAACCAGAAGATGTTGAGATACTTAGTTGTATTCCTATACCTCCAGATATTATAGCTTAGAGGTGATATTTATTGGCTCAACTTAAGTTATGGATAGATGATATAAGAGAACCACTAGATGGTTATATATGGATAAAAAGTGTAAATGAAGCTAAAAGAATAATTGAAACTAATAGTTTTGATTCTATTATTATAGATCTCGATCATGATGCTGGTGATTATGCTACTGATGGTGGAGATTATATTAAACTTCTTGATTGGTTGGAATTCATGAATATTGTAGATAATACTTTCACTTTTCATATTCATTCTATGAATCCTGTAGGAGTTCAGAATATGAAAAATATAATTGAGCATAATGGATGGAGATATGTCTAGATGAAGAGTAAGATTCATAGAACTATAGAGAGTCTTATTGGTAAAGAAGTTCAATATGAAGACTTTCTTGGATATAGGGTAATAGGTACTATTAAATATGCAGAAGCTGATCCTAGATTGGAAGATGATGTAGTATTTCTTTATCTTACTAATGATGAGGATCTCTCTTCTAATGATAAAATAAAAGTATTACCTGATGGGAATAGTTTTAAATATTATGAAATCAGAAAATCTACAGAGGTACAACTCACATACGATAACTAATCAATATAATAAATCCATTACTAAAACATTCTAGTAATGGATTTATTTTTTCTCTGTTGATTGGAGGTTTATATATAAATGAAAGTATTAACACCTGGAGATCTAGCTAGATTAAAAGCTAAAGCTCTTGAAGATAATAAAGAGAAAGAATTAATTGATGATAAGTATTTTGTTCTTGATATTAAAGACATTATTCCAGAATATAATGTAAAGCATCCTGATGAAAACAAAGTACTCTATAAGAGTATTTGTATTCCTTCTGCCATTAATGGTTATTCTCTTGCTATAGAGTATATGAAACAGTGGTTTCTATCTAAGCTACCACCTCAGATGTTTCCAGAAGAGTCTATTAATATAGATGGAAAGAATATCTTTGATGATTATAGAAGGTTGACTAAGCAAGAGATTATTACAAGAAGAAAACCTTCTCTTACTATAGTACCCAATATTAATTGGGAGTTTGATAATGATAAGATAGATACAGATATGTTTGGGCTCAATGTATACTCTCCAACTGGTTTCTGGAAGGGATCTTTCTTTAAAGACTATGATCATGATATGTATCTTGGAGTTATCATGAAAGTCTTAATGATGCAGTTCCAGTTTAGAATCAGAGTGGAGACTAGAGCTGAACAGATGGATCTATATGAGTTTATGAGACTTGCATATAGAGTATCTTACTCTACAGGTGAATACTCTGATATGGATATTCATATCCCATATGATCTAGTTATACAGGTGGCAAGAGATGCTGGTTTCTGTGTAACTCCAGAGAATAAGATCAAAAATATCCCTGCTTTCTTGAAGTATCTAAATCAGAATAGTGATATGCCTTTTATATATAAATTTAGAACTATTAATGGTAATAGTGAGTTCTTTATTAGAATGAGTGGTCTATATGTACATATTAGACCTACAGCATTAGAAGCTGATGATGGAGAGATAGAGGGTAAGACTAGAAATAATTATATAGTCAATTATGAGTGTGAAGTAAGATTCCCTGCTCCTAGACTATATGCTTATTACTCTAGCTCTGAGCATTATCTTCATAGACTATTTAATGCTGAAGATACTAAACCTGTATATGGAACTGGTAGTGTTGTAAACTTTGCCACTTTCAAAGCTACAGAGATACCTGATGTAAATGTTTATGGATGGAGACTCCATCTGACTACTATGTATGAAGATGAAGAATCTGTCGGTAAGAAACTTACTATAAACTTCTCTAATCTATTTGAGGGAGATTTGAAAGAGGTTATTCAACACTCTATAGATACTGGTGTATCTCCTGATATGTGGATTAGCTTTGTATTGGTCAATAATGGTAAGCTTATTAAGTATAACATGGATTGGCCTACAATG
>AUXO010636481.1_pt1 | contig 21449 bp, 31 predicted proteins | sample 768731 | NCBI WGS metagenome assembly AUXO01 (sample SAMN02715735, study PRJNA202380) | gut metagenome | biome: sheep rumen | host: Ovis aries | place: New Zealand: Palmerston North
ACATAAAAAACAGGCATTATCAAGGTCTGTTTTAACAAAGCAACAAATATTAGATTGTTATAAATTGATGCAAAGTGGATATTCAATGAATGAGTTAGGTAGTATTTATGGAGCAGCAGGACAGACAATTAGTAGGTTATTAACTCAACATAATAAATATAAATATGATGAACTTAATGATTTCAAAATTGACTATTCAGATATTCAACGTCAAGGAGTTTTCATAATGGGTAAGAAGCACCGTAAGTTGTCAGATGAACAAGTAGTATCAGCTTATAAACAATATAAGCGGGGTACAACATTGACAGAACTATCTAAAATTTATAATGTATCTACAGCGATGCTGTCAAACGTGTTTAATGGTAAAACTGAACAGTCAAATGTATTAAAGGGGGTATTGTTATGAATGAGTTTGATAATACACCATTTGCAACCGAATTGTTACATATGATAAAGCAAAGTGCAAAGCGTTGGTTTATTGCATTTTGTGTAATGGTAGGGTTGGAGATAGCTACAATCGTAGGTTTTCTGTGGTATATCACGTTACCAGTTGACGAAACAGTTACAAGCTATGAGCAGAGCATGGATGATATTGACAGTAGTGGTAGTGTTAAGCAACAGATAGGAGTTGATGAAGATGGCGAGAGCATATCAGAAAGTGACATACAGACGAACACGGAGAGCAACGAGAAGTAGAGCCGGTGCAAGACGTAGGAGGAGATAGTTGTGAATAGTAATTCCACTATGATACATAAACTTCAAATGGCAATAAATTCAAAAGGTGAAAGAATAACCTATAATACTTCTCAATTTTATAGTGAACAGAAACAATGTCCTATAACAAAGTACACTATAAAGAAAGCTATACCAGATGAAGATAATCCAAAGAGAACACATAATGTAGAGTTATTCAGCGCATATTCCCAGATACAGATAGTATTATTCTTGCGTGATTATTGGTTCAAACTGAATGGACAAGAATTACCAAAAGATAATAAAATGTGGAATATGTTAAGACCAGATTAAGATAGTATAGAACACTCCTTTATAGTTCTTTACACATAACATTTTCTATCCTTTCTTTCAGAAGAAGCATCTGCTCCAACAGGTGCTTCTTTTTTATATTTATAAAAATATTTAAAAACATTTTTATAAAATTTAACAAAATGTTGTTGACAATATCTGATGATCATGGTATTGTAAAGATACCAACAAATAAACAAGGAGGAATTTAACATGAAAAGAGATTGGATCAGAGTAGAAATAAATAAGGGTAATCGTTCAGTTATTCGTCGTGTAAAGATGAAGGGTGGGGTTGATCATCTTTCAGATGCAGACGTGGATGGTATTTGTAGTGCTTGTGGGTACAAAGAAAAATCTGTTGATGAAATAGCGTACATTAATTGGAAAAATGCTTATGAATCATATAGAATTATGCAGAAAAGTCTCACCGATATGAACAGGTTTAACGGGGATTGGTTAGCTGCTATTTCAAATCCAGAACCGGAAGTTGAAATGGATTTAACCCGTTGTGCAGAAAAGGTTAGAGAACTTGCTCCTATGGCACAACCGTGGGCGAAATTCTTGGGTAGTGTGGTATATGAGGATTATTTGCGTAAATGTAAGGAGGTGTAATTTTATGGATATTAACTATGTAGTTTATGAGATAGGACACGAAACTAACCACAGATGGCGTAAAGTAGCAACTTTTGATCACGCTATAGAAGCAGTAGCACTTTCACAAGATTTACAGATGGCAAACCTTGCTGATAAAGAAATTGGTGCATATGATCCAGATTACAGGACCAGAGTTAAGGTAGTAATGCCAGGGCGCGAATTAAATATAGAAGTGAATGTGGGGTGATAAAATGACAAGATCAGAATATATAAATGAGGTTAATAACCTGTTAAAAGAATACGAGGATATAATACTTACAATCAACGATGAAAATACAAACCGTACTGAATACACCAAACTGTATGAGTATAAATCCAACATACAACACGCAATAAGAAGTTTATATGATAAAGTAAAGGAGGGTTAAGGTATGACAAGATCAGAAAAACAAGAGTATTTAGAAATGCCAGCTATAGCAGTTTATAGTTTCGGGCTTACAGGGCTGGAGATAAAAAAGATAGAATATGGTATAGATGATCATATTATATTTGCAGCATTTGGAAAAACAGTTCATAGAGCAAAGATATATACAGCACCATCTGGTCAGAATTATTTTATATTTGGTAAAGCCAGAATTTGCCTTGATGAGTGTATGAGAGTATAAAAAGGAGGTGGGATTATATGAAAGAAAAGAGAATAGATTTTATACTTTCCAGAGGATTTAAAAATATCAGCCAGTTTTCTATAGCAGTGAATGACAGCCCATCTAATGTAACAAAAGTATTAAGCGGAAAACAGAGACCGGAAATAGATAAATTGTTTAAATGGGCGGATGTATTACAGGTAGATATAATACAGTTATTAATGTTATTTTACCCGGATGAAATGAAAAGAAATATAAGAATAGTAAATAGTAAACATTAAAACCACGCAAAACATAGGGCGGATAAGGAAAAACACTTATTAGCCCTATTTTTTGTGTCTAACATCATAAACTTGCATTTTTTTAACCATTGTGATATATAATAGTATAATAAATATATGACCAGACCAGTCAAATCCAACCCAAAAACCTGGGCGGGATAGAGAGAAGATGAACACTAAAAACCATGAAAACGGAGGCGGGAAAAGATGAAAGAAAATACAGAAATAATTGATAAAACAATAACCAAAAAACAAAGTAAATTCATAGATATATTTATGAATACAAATAACCTAACACAAGCATATAAAGAAGCAGGTTTTAAATACCAATTTCCAGAAAGTATAGAAAATATACCAAATGAAAAGAAAAGAAAACAAGCAGAAGATGCATTTTTGAGGGGGAGAGCAAAAGACGTAAACGCCCTTCCCGCCGTACAGCAGGAACTCAAAAAACGCCTGGAAATCCAGCGTTTGCGCGATTCTGCGAGGGCTGGAGAGGTCATGTTTTTCCTGTCAGAAGTGATGAGAGGGAACATCAAAGATCAGTTCGGATTAGATGCTCCATTATCAGAAAGGACAAGGGCAGCGGTCGAGTTAGCGAAGAGGACAATAGACCTGGAAAACAAGCTAAATGGCAAGGAAACTAACCCAAATATACAGATTTCTATTAACTGGAGCCGGGAAAATCAGTAATTTTATTGTGCAATTTGACGAAGAAATGAAAATTTACCCCTATGGAAAATACAACTGTTTTCGTCAATATGCACAAAAACAGACATATTTCAGCAGAAAACAGGCTGTTTGGTCACCTAATAAGGATCAGATAGCCTGTTTTTTAGTTCATCTGTATTAGCATATAGCCGCTGCCTGGATAGATAAAAACCTGGTCCTGGATCAGAATTTCTACATACAAACTATGTAGTTTTTAAAGTGTTCACCCGATAGCAAAACACCCCTGTAAAAATACCCCCAGTCCAGAACGGTAGCAGCAGTAGTATTCCTGGTATTATGTAAACCTAATGATCCTGGGGGACCGCTGCCAGTGTTCAGCCAGGTCAGCAGCGGCTTTTCAAAATGAAAAAATTTTCTGCATATGAACTATGTAGTTTTTGATCATCACCGCGAAAAAATCCTCCCCAGATCAAAAAATTCACGGAAGGGGCACCCCCTAAAAATAGCAGTAGTAGCTGGTATTATGTGAACATATTATGTAAACTGATAACCGCGGCACCCCCAGATCAGCGGCGCGAAAAGATCAGCAGCAGCGGCTCCCCCTGGATCGGTCCCCGCTGCCGGTCCGGGTATGCTGCCGGCGTAGATGATCAGCGACAGCACGCGCAACGGGTGCCGGGGTGCATATGCTGCCGGTCCGGGTTGCTGATCTTTCTATAATAAGAAGATACCCGGCGCAAATAATCACCCGGATGAGCCTGCGGTGCCGGTGGCGTGTTCAGTCTGTAAAGCTTCGGCAGCGGGTGCACCTATTATAGAACCTGCGGCGCGGTTGCTGATGATCAGCGGCAGCAAATAACCGGCAGCGGGTGCGCGTGTTTTTCTTTATAATAAGAAGGAATACAAACAAAACCCCCGCCGGGACCGCTGCCGGGGTTGTATATGATCAGTGGCAGCGGGGTGTTTTATCCATATAAAAAAATATAAAAATATTTATAAATATTTCTTGACATATTGCCGGGGGTGCTGTAATATATAGTTAAGCGGAGGACATAACGCCCCGCCCCCGGTGGATATTCCGCAACGGTAGCGGATCAGCTACGCCGGCGGCAACTAAACATTATTAGTTAAATAAAAGGAGGTTTTACTATGAATAAGATCACAAGAAAAGAGGCAGCGGCTTTTATATGGGATTATAAGAGGCTCGGATTAATTGACACTTACAAAAAAGGATATTGTTGTTATCAGGAGGACGGGATCAGCAAATACAATATGGTGGAGTTAGGTGTAAATACTGGTGTTTACGGTTGGAATTTTACGTTATATTATAGCCCGGAAAACAGAACCATATATTGCAATAGCTACCGCAACGCGCCAGATGTAGAGTTATAAAAGGGGGTGTAAATATGAAATATTATAATGTAGAATTAGAAGTAAATAACGCTTTATTGTTAAAAGTTTTTCTACTCGGTGCCGGGATTAAGTATGAGACAAGTGGAGCCGGCAATCTGACACATTTTGAAATATTGACAGATGTAAGTGGCGCGGCAGCAATTAACCGCTTTTTAGAAACTATATAAGAATTTAATAAATGGAGGTAAAACAATATGAATATATCAATAAATGTAAAAGAACTTTATAATACTATTAACAACTTAAAGCCCGCCCGTAGTGCGTGGGGTCGTGGTGTTCAGACATACGCCCGAATGATCCTTGAAGATATAATTGAGTATATCCCGGATACGGTGGAAACCGTGGCAGACTTAAAAGCGGCTTGTTTAAATGGGGCTAAGGATTGGAAACAGTACGCAGAAGGTGGCGGGGGTCTTGTATATGATCATATTATAGTTAACACGTTGTGCACCCCGTCAGAAATAAAGAGGTTCAAATATAAAGAAGGCGGATATAGACAACCCGGACCGGGTGAGACTTGGATTGATGTAGAAGCCCGCGCATTATATCAGGCTTGGGAATTAATTAAATTTGAAGCTATAAAACAGCAGGCTCGCAAGGATTCAGCACTTGAGGGGGTGCGAGTATGAAAAAAGCAACCCCGGCAGCAACCCCGACCCCGTTATATATTTACTATAAAAGATGGCGCACAACTGATAGATGGCAGCCGGTCGCAACAAATACCGACCCGGAGATATTAACAGATATTTACATGTTAGCGGATCGCCGGCTCTATCCCGGAATACAACAAAAAATTGAAAAGTATTAACAAGCAACCCTGGCAGCGGTAGCAACCCCGCCGGGGTTGTTTTTTTTTTATTGATCATCTATAGCACCGGGGTGAGTCACTGCCATTTAAAGCCCTTTTTAGCGGCTTTTTTTGTTGCTCATATATAAATATATACCGGGCTATATAAAGCCCCGTTTAGCGCGTTTTATTGCGTTATATATTGCATATGACCGACAGCGGTTGATCTGGAATAAAAACATATCCGCCCTGCGGTTAAGTAGGTGAATGATCCACCTATTCACCCTGCGGTTAAGTAGGTAAAACACCGGGGTTCCGGCGTGGTTTACATAATAATGCTATGGTTAACAACGGCATAGCACTTTTTGCAGCACTCTCCGGCACTTTCATCTCCACAACTCAAATTTACATATTACTGTTTGTGCCCTCGATTTTTTATGAGTGCATTTTTCTATATTGTAGGGCTGGATTTTTTACAACGTCATTTTTCTATATCGTTAGGGACTTCCATAATTTTGTATATTTGTAAGTGAGATTTTTTTATAAGCATTATTTTCCTTATTGTGAGGAGGTACTGGATTTTTTTGCACCCCTTATTTCTATAATTGTGGGGTCGTAAAGTGAGATTTTTTCCAAACTGATTTTTCTATATTGCGGGCGGATTTTTTCTATGTTTACATAATATAGTTTATGTTGTATAATTATCTTATATTGATAGACACATTTAATTGCCCCTTCGCCAAATGGTAAGGCATAGGATTTTGGTTCCTATATGTATTGGTTCGAGTCCAATAGGGGTAGTTAAGTGAGTGGGTAGGGGTTTAGTCGTTGTTTTCCTTCACAAAGCACACCCCAAACAATGTAACGGTAACTATTGTATAGCCTCTATCCATTCACGCTTTTTATTGAAAGGAGAATTGAAGATGAGTTTTGTACCTTATATTTGTATGCAGACTAATAGCACTTGCTATAAAGAAACAAGACAGATGGAAGTTAAAGGTGTTTTATGGCATAGTACAGGCGTTAATAATACTGATTTATGCAGATATGTTCAGCCGACAGATGGCTCTCCTAACTATGATGCAGATATTAAGAAGTTAGGGAAGAATACAAATGGCAACGATTGGAACCATGTTGATGTTGATGCTGGACTTAATGCGTGGATTGGAAAGTTTGCTGATGGAAGTGTCGGAACTGTCCAGACAATGCCGTGGGATTTTCGTCCTTGGGGCTGTGGGGCAGGAGATAAAGGGAGTTGCAATAGTGGTTGGATTCAGTTTGAAATATGTGAAGATAATCTGAAAGATAAGGACTATGCGAATAAAGTGTTTGAGGAAGGTTGTCAGTTGACAGCTTACTTGTGTAAGATATTCAGACTTAACCCAAATGGACAAGCTAACTGCAACGGTGTTTCTGTTCCTGTTATTACTTGCCACAATGATGCCGCTAAACTTGGACTTGGAAGTTATCATGCAGACATTAATCATTGGTTCCCTAAACTTATTGGCAAGGACATGAGAGATGTTAGAAAACGTGTTTATGAGATAATGAATGGCACACAACCGTCTACCGACTATTATACAGGACCATTACCAACAGAGAATTTAGCTATTGGTGATGCGGGTTATCAAGTTAAGTATTTACAAGATTTCTTGAATTGGTATGGTAGTTATGGACTTGATGTGGACGGAAGTTATGGTCCAGCTACGGAAAAAGCAGTCAAAGATTTTCAGCTTACATCTGGTGCGGGACTTGTCGTGGATGGTTGTTTCGGACCGGCTTCACGTTCAGTAGCCGCAACAACAAAGAAGAAAACACCAAGCAAGTATCAGAAATGGACAGGCTATTATCCTGTATTACCTGGTCGAGGATATTTCATTAAAGGTGATGGCTATGATACATATGTTTCGTTCCAGAACCAAATTAGGTATATACAGGAATATATGAATTGGGCTATAGGCAGCAAGTTGGAGATTGATGGTTGCTACGGACCAGCTACTGTGAAAGCTGTAACAAAGTTTCAGAAAACTGTCAACATAAAGCAGGATGGAAGTTATGGACAGGAAACACTTGCTAAAGCAAAATCTTTTGAGAAGAAGGTAGGTTAATGGCAGAGGTACAGGCAATAATATCACAACCACAAATATCTATTCCAATTAAGGACTGCATCATACCTATGTATGATGATGTTCTTGAAGATATATTAAGTCACAGGCACATTCACTATGTTTTTCCCGGCGGAAGAGGTAGCACAAAGTCCTCTTTCGTTGGGGGCATAGCACTTCCATTAACACTAATGGCAAACCCTAATATTCATGCTGTATGTTTTAGAAAAGTCGCTAATACTATTCAGAACAGTATCTTTTCACAAGTTAAATGGGGATTGTATCAGATGGGTATTGATAGTTTGTTTCAGATACCGAAACACTATAATACACCGATAATCTACAAACCGACAGGGCAGCAGATACTTTTCATGGGTCTTGATGATCCAGACAAGGTGAAGTCTATCAAACTTCCGTTTGGGTATATAGGCATAACGTGGTTTGAGGAGTTAGATCAGTTTGCAGGTGAGAATGAGATAAGAAAAGTAACACAGTCTACAATGCGTGGTGGCACAGAGTTTTGGGATTTCAGAACATTCAACCCACCTATAAGCAAGAATAATTGGGCTAATGAATATGTTGATATAGCAGAAACAAGAGACAATACTTTAGTCACAAGGAATACTTATTTAGATGTGCCAGAAGAGTGGCTTGGACCTATATTCATAGAAGAAGCAGAAGATTTAAAAGAGATAAATCCGAGAGCGTATGACCATGAGTACATGGGTATTCCTATAGGTACAGGTGGTGATGTATTTCCTAATGTTGAAGATTTAGATATGTCACAGCTTGTAGAGATAGAAGATTTTAAAGGTCATGTTGAGAAAGTTCCTATGTGGACTACATTTGACCATATTTATAACGGAATAGACTGGGGTTTTGCTAAAGACCCATTTAGATTTGTGCGTATGCACTTTGATGCGAAACATCTTGATTTGTATATTTTTAGAGAGTTGGATTCACACCAAACAAGAAATATTACAATCTTTGAAGAGTTATACGAGAAGAAGAAATATATTAATGTAAACGAATTGGTGACTGCGGATTCAGCAGAACCTAAATCAGTAGCAGACTTTAAAGCGTATGGTGCTTATATCAGAGGTGCTGTTAAAGGTCCAGATAGTATCAGATACGGAATAAAGTGGCTACAAGGTTTACGACACATCTATATTGATAAACGTACTTGTCCTAATACATATAGTGAGTTTATCAGTTACGAATATGCACAAGACAGGGACGGAAACTTTATTAGTGACTATCCAGATGAGAATAACCACGGAATCGATGCAGTTAGGTACGCCCTTGAACGATACTACAACCGTAGAGGACAGTAATATTGACACCGAATGATATGTATTGTATAATGGAAAAAATACATATTAGGAGGTATAAATTATGAAACCTAAATATCAATATTTCGATGGTATAAAATTTACTCTTTGTGAGAAATCTGGTTATTATAGGCACCAAACTTTACGAAAATATATGCACAGATATGTTTGGGAATATTATAACGGAAAGATACCAAGTGGGTATGAAGTACATCATATTGACTTTGATAAAAGTAATAATGATATTTCTAATCTACAATTACTCACATCACAGGAACATCATCAGCTTCATAAGGAACTGCTTACTGACCAACAACGTGAGTGGCGCAGAAATAATATGAATACAAAGGCTCGACCTAAAGCAGTTGAATGGCATAAATCACAAAAAGGTAGCGAATGGCATAGTGAACACATTAAACAACAACATAATAATGGAAAGTTTAATAGACGATTAATTTGTACTAATTGTGGTAAAGAGTTTGATGGTGTTTTGTATAAGAACGGTGGTAATTCATTTTGTAGTAATGCTTGTAAATCTGCCTATCGTAGAATTAATGATTTAGACACCATTGAACAGAAATGTCCTATTTGTGAGAAGGTGTTTAAAACAAATAAGTATAGACCATCAATAACTTGCTCACATAGTTGTGCTAATAAGTACAAATGGCAAGTTAAAAAACAGGAGAGGTAATTAATGTCAGATAGACCATATGCGGGGCAGACACGTTGGTTAGAAGTAAACGTATGTAATTTAGGATATGGAAACTTTAAAGGCGCGGGAAAGTATGATATTCCCATATTGGAACCCGTACATATAGACAATCTTGAAAATATACCATTACAAGGATTTAACTTTGCTCTTAAAGACGATAATCCGCAAGATAAGGCAGTTCACTTCTTTTTACATGATTATCAGTTTGAAAGAGTATGGCGTTATCCAGACAGATATACAGATGTACTTTCAAGGTTTAAATATGTATTAAGTCCAGATTTCAGTTGTTTCTCTGATACGCCATTTGCGGTCAGAGTTTTCAACACATACAGGAATAGATGGTGTGCAAGATATTGGCAAGAGCAAGGATTGACAGTTGTTCCCACAGTAACTTGGAGTGATGATGAAACCTTTGAATTTTGTTTAGACGGACTTCCTAAACATAGCACGATAGCAATATCTACTATGGGAGATTTTTGGTATAATGATGGCGAAGCACATCTGAAACATTGGGACGAAATGTTAGAAAGACTTGAACCAGAGAAAATTATACTTTATGGAAACAGCCGACAGAACACCAAATTTAAAGGTAACATTGTGATTAAGAAACTAATCAGTTCAAAGGTATCGCTTTAGAAAGGAGTAGTATGGGTAACGGTGGAATAAATGCAAAACGTAAAAACCGGGAAAAACCTAAATCACCAAGAGAACGATATGAGTATGAGACCAGTTCAAGTAGTAGTACAAGCATAACTGGTAGTAGACAAAGAGAAACAGTATATGAGGGTGATAGGTATGTTAGAAAAGGTAGTAATCAGAAAAGTATTGATACCTCCCTTAAAACTACTAAACGTAAGAAGTGGGAACGTGAAAGAAATGGTAAGCATAAGAAGAAGGGAGAATAAGAAATGGCACTATTCTCAAATATAGCACACCGTATAAAGGAGATAATAAATAAGATGATAGGAAAGCAAAATATAGAAGATGTATTACACGTTACATCGGCAATATCAACTGAAATGGAACACGCAATACAACTTTGGGAAGATATGTATTGCAACAAAGCACCTTGGTTAAAAGAACCAAGTTTTGCTGATCCTACAAGGATAACTTCTTTAGGTATTCCTGCACTTATCGCAAGTGAGAAAGCAAGAATGGCTATGCTTGAATGGCAGAGTGAGATTACAGCACCTAAAGTAAAGACTAAAGTAGAACCGTCAGTAGGTGTTGGCGGAGAGAAAGAAGTTGAAACAGTAGGTAATTCCAAACGTGCTGAATATCTTGATTCACAGTATAAGAAGCTGAAACGTCAGATAAGGAGACAGCTTGAATATGGAATTGCTATGGGTGGTCTTGTTATTAAACCTTATGTTGTTCAGAACGCGGGTAGTAAAGTAAAGACAATGACTACACAAGATGGTAATAAAGTCACTAACACATTTAAACCTAAAATGGATATTGAGTTTGACTTTATACAGGCAAATAATTTCTATCCGCTTTCTTTTGATGCAAACGGTAAAATTACCGAAGCTGCTTTTATTCAGTCAAAGGTAGATAAAGAGGTAATATATCGTAGACTTGAATATCATAAGTTTGAAAATAACACGGTAACAGTAATCAATAAGGCATACAAGTCAGAGAATACGAGAAGCAGTAATACAGGCGTTGATTTAGGAAAAGAAGTTCCGCTTACGGAAGTAGCTGAATGGGCTGGACTTGAACCAGAAGTAATCATCACAGATGTTGATAGACCACTCTTTGCATACTTCAAAATGCCAGAAGCAAATACGATTGATACATTAAGTCCTCTTGGAGTATCTGGATATAGCAGAGTAATTAATCTTATAAAGGATGCAGATATTCAGTATTCAACACTTCTTTGGGAGTATGAAGCTGGACAGATGGCTATTGATATTGACCGTGATGCGTTAAGAGTAGATTTGAATGATGATGGAAAATCTACAAGAACAATAAGACCTATGTTACAGCAGAGACTTTATAGAAAGTTGGATTTAGGTTCTAATAGTGATACATACGAACCATTTGCTCCACCTTTAAGAGATACAAGCTATACGACAGGACTTAATTCAATTCTTATGCACATAGAAGATGCAACAGGACTTTCAAGAGGTACACTTTCAGATGTAGGAATTGAAGCAAAGACTGCCACAGAGATTAAGATACTGAAACAGCGTAGTTATTCAGCAAACTATGAGATACAGAAAGCAGTACAGTACACGCTTGAAGATGTAATCTATATCATGGACACATATTGTAATCTGTATGATATTACACCAGATGGTGAGTATGATGTATCGTTTGAATGGGATGATAGTATTCTTGTAGATATGGACACAGAGTTGAGCAAGAGACTTTCATTACAGCAAAACGGACTTGTTAGTAAAGTTGAGAACAGAATGTGGTACTTCGGTGAAACTGAAAGACAGGCAGTTGAAGCACTTGATAAAATCAAGGAAGAGACTTTACAAGAAATGGAAGATAACATGGCTGTTCAGTCTGTTCTTGGTAATACATTCCAGCAATCTAATCTTAAAGACAGAAGAGATACAGAGGATAGAAAAACTGAATCTCAAAAGGATTTGGACAAGAAAGATGAAACTGATAATGAGCGTAAGCCGCATGACCCAAAGAGGGATTAATGTATGATCAATGAAGTAACCTTTAATAAGTTAGTAGAACCTATATGGGAATTACAAGGTGATTGTAGTGCCGATATAATTAAGGTTATTATGCAGAGAATAGGAAAAATCAAAGAAGAGCCGGACAGCGTTAGTCCGGCTTCTTATGATGATTTATATGAGATAGGAAAAATCAAAGATAAATATACTGATGAGATATGGCAGAAAATAAAATTAGCAATACTTACTATGGCAAATTTAGCATATCTTGACTGTGATTATTTATATGATGAGGATTTTCCTACATTTAAAGAAAATACCCCTGTAATAGATTTAACCAATGAACTTATAGGTACAATGTTGTTATTGTATGCTAATTTAAACAACTATTATATTAAGTTATCTGATCCTAAAAACCCTAAAGTGAAAACCTACTTACCTTTAGATAAAGCATATAACCAAATAGTAGACCAAGCAAAAGTATCAAAAAGATCAAACCTTGACTTTGATACGGTAATGCACAACTTGGAAACAGATTTGATTGGCGGGTTAAAGATACGTTATGATGATGGGTATTATAATTCAGATACCGGACTTGAAAATATTGTAAACCAGGCATTAGTTGATACCGCACAACGAGTATATGATACTATAGGTGTGCAAGTTAAGGCGAATGGTGTAGAAATATCCGCACATATGGCACCAGCACCAGATCATGCACCCTGTCAAGGACACCAATTTACAAACCAGAATTGGGAGTTTATACAGAGTGGATTAGACTTTATAGATGTGCAAGGTAGACATTATATAGGATTTGATAGACATATAGGTACTTGTAACTGTAAGCATCTGACCAAACCTATTATAGTTGGGGTAACACCACAAGAGAATGACGAACAGAAACTTACCAACATTCTGAAAGCTAATGAACGTGGATATACTACAAAAGATGGAAAACATTATACGTTCTATGAGTGTACACAGAAATTGAATTATTTTAGGCGGCAGATGAAGAAAGCAGAACGTGGAATTGAACTTGCTAAAGCTGCTAATAATGATAAGTTAGTTGCGCATTATGAAATGATGTATAAAAAGTATCAAGCTATGTATGATATGTTCAAAGAACAGCTTGATAAAAGACTTTATGTAAACTAAATTATTGTTTACATTTTATGTAAACTATTGTATAATTTAGGTGGGAATAGATTACTTTGTGCATATCTGTCACCTCCTGTTGAAAACTATACCGGGGCGGTGGTCCCGGTATAGTAGATACTTGAAAGGAGATTGCTATGGGTACTGCTATTATTTCTTTAATAGGATCAGTCATAGTTGCACTAATTGGTTTTATTGGTGTCGTAGTTACTAATTCAGCAAGTAACAAATCCATAGAAAACAAGATAATTACAAATCAAGCAGTCACAGATACCAAACTTGAAAATCTGACCGAGGAAGTCCGAAAGCATAATGATTTTGCGAGTAAGATTCCTGTGTTAGAGAACAGAGTAGATGTTCTGGAAATTACAGTAAAGGAGTTAAAAAATGAGGTTAAGTAATAAAACTTATGACATTCTTAAATATGTTGTGACCATATTCTTACCAGCATTAACAACTTTATGGCTAACAGTAGCAAGTATATGGCACATACCATATGGTGAGCCGATAGGTGCTACAATGGGTGCTATTACAGTATTTCTTGGGGCATTAATCGGAATATCAAGTAAGAATTATAACAACTCTCAAGATGAGTTGATATAATATATAGTCGAGCGTAACGACCATTAAACAAACGTACATTCAATCGCAGTACCGTGCCTGCGGAATTACAAGCTAAACGGATATAAAAGAATGTAAAAGGAGAGAACAGAATATGACAGTTGAGGAATTATTCAAGAAGTCACAGACAGGAACTTTAACTTATGATGAGTTCCAGAAGTTAGCGAAAGAATCCAATGCAAACTTCACAGATTTAGGTGAGGGAAAGTACGTCAGCAAGAATAAGTATGAGGACGACATTAAAGCAAAAGATACCGCTATTGAAACACTTAATGGCACTATTTCCACCAGAGATAAGGATTTAGCTGATTTAAAAGATAAGCTGAAAGCCGCTGGTACAGATGCAGACAAGTTAGCTTCACTCACAGGAGAATTTAATTCTCTACAGACAAAGTATGATAGCGATATTAAGGCATACCAGGATAAGTTGAGTAAACAAGCATATGAGTTTGCTGTAAAGGACTTTGCAAGTTCAAAGAAGTTTACAAGTAATGCCGCAAAGCGTGACTTCATTAATTCTATGATTGCAAAAGAGTTGAAGATGGACAATGGCAGAATACTTGGTGCAGATGATTTTGTAACAAGCTATTCTACGGAGAACGCAGATGCGTTTGTTGTAGAAAAGGAAGATAAAGTACCCGAACAGCCAAAGCCATCATTTGTTAGTTCAACACAGGGCGCAAACCCACCAGCAGACAGCACAGGTGGATTTGCAAGCGCATTTCATTTTACAGGTGTAAGACCTAAAGAAAATAATAAGTAAAGGAGACTAAAACAATGGCAACAAGTTATGTAGCACCAGCTAATAATGGTACAACAGGTACATACGATGGTTCAACAGCTATCGGTGGACTTAATTACGCAACTGAATATAGTAGAGCATTATCACAGAATTTCCCATATGTACTTAATTATGGGGCACTTTATAGTACACCAAACAACGGTAGGTACAGATGGATTAACGCAAAGACTATTGAGATTCCTTCAATCGCAACCACAGGTCGTGTTGATGCGAACAGAGATACAGTAGCTTTTGCACAGAGAAATTTCAGCAATAAGTGGGAGGCAAAGACCCTTGAAAACGAGAGAAAGTGGTCAACACTTGTTCACCCAATGGATATTGACCAGACAAACATGGTAGCAACTATTGCTAACATTACACAGGTATTCAACGAGGAGCATAAGTTCCCAGAAATGGATGCCTACACAATCAGCAAGATTTATGCAGATTGGACTTCTGTAGCTGACCCAGATACAGGTATTACTCATACCGCAGATAACACAGTTCTTACAACTGCTAATATCCTTTCAGTATTTGATAAGCTGATGCTCAAGATGGATAATGGTAGAGTTCCTGCTAATGGACGTATTCTTTATGTTCCGTTTGAGGTTCTTTATATTCTCAAAGAAGCAGAAAAGATTTCAAGATCAATGGATATTACAAGTGGACCAAACGCTATTGACCGTAGAGTTAATAGACTTGACCAGGTACAGGTAATTGGTGTTCCTTCAACACTTATGAAAACTCTTTATGATTTCAGTGAGGATTATGCAGTTGATAAGGATGCACAGCAGATTAATATGTTCCTTGTACACCCACTTGCAGTTATCACTCCAGTTAGCTACACATTCAGTAGACTTGATGCTCCGTCTGCTATGTCAGAAGGTAAGTACACATACTACGAAGAGAGTTTCGAGGATGTATTTATCCTTAATAACAAGTCTAACGCTATTCAGTTCAACGTAGCTGATGGTAGTGGAACATCTACAGGTACATCAACTTCTACAACAACTGCTTAATGAGTAGGAGGTAGCTTATGCAGAAGGAAATCAGAGTTAGGAAAGCTAACAAAGTTCTTCGAGTAAGCGAAAATGAGGTTGCCAAGTATATAGCAAATGGCTATGATATAATAGATGAACAGGGCGGTGTGGTACAAGCAAGCGTACCACACGACCCTAACATCTTAAAGAAAGCCTTTGTTGATAATCAAGCAACAATAACACAGCTTAAAGAAGAAGTCAGAACGCTTAAAGCCGAGATAGATTCTCTTAAAGAGAAGATTAAATCTATGCCGAAAGAAGCTGTGACACCAACTATATCTGTAGAAATTCCACAGACAATAGCACAGACTTCAACCCGTAGTAGGAAGAAGCGTTCCGAGTAAGAAAGGAGTTGAGTACAATGTATTTAACATATGAGGAATATCAGAATATGGGTGGTACATTGGATGAAACTACCTTTAATAATTATTATTATCAAGCAAAAGCGTTAATAGATTATGTGACGTTTGACCGACTGATACATGATACTACGTTTCCAACAGAATTAAAGTATTGCGTGTTCAGACTTATCAATATGCTACAGCAGAAAAATGATGCTTTATCAATGGGCTGGAAATCAGATGGTAATGTAGAACCAGCAATAACAAGACAAGATAATGATGGTGTTTCAATTTCTTACAATGCCATGAGTGCTGATAGGATATTCGATTTGTTAAGAACAGAATCCGAAAGCACAATCAGAATGTATCTTGCAGATGTAAGAAATGAAGCTGGCAGAAAAGTCTTATATAGAGGTATATATCCAGATGAATAATTATGCGCCATGGTGGGAAACTACTTTAACTATATATAATCGTTACGAGGACCCCGTAACTAATATAGTTATGTGGTTTAAACATACTGTGAATAATTGTTTTTGGAAGTACACTGGTGATAAAGTGACTGTCGGTGAAACGGTATTAGAGACTAATAATATCATATGCAGAATACCTAAAGATGATGCGTTCCTTGAAAAGTATGTATGGCAAGCATTACCTAATGACGAGATGAGTAATTACTTCACACTTGGTCAAGGAGATATAATCATTAAAGGTGAAGTAGATGATATAGTAAATGAGTATCAGCAAGGTCAAAGGTCAACAGATTTATTAAAGAAATATAAAGAATTGCAAGGTTGTATGGAAGTACAAGAGTTTGCAATAAATGTAGGAGCAGGAAGATGTAACGAGCATTATTATGTAAAGGGTGTTTAATATGGCTAATGTGTCTATCAAAATAAATGGTAATGAGATCAGACAAGCTATTAAATCACGCATAATTGTTCCGATTGCTAAAACTGTTCAAAACCCAGCAGTTATGCAAGAAGTTGGTAATGGTGCAATAAGGATTTTGGATCGTTATGTACCAAAGAAAACAGGTGCCTTGCGTAAAAGTACCCATACGAAAGTCAGACCAAAACAGGTCAAGATCATATGGGGTGATGCTAAAGTAGGTAAAACAAGTTTATACGCCGCATATCAGCATAATTCAGATGATAGTAACTGGCGCAGAACTACACCTGGTACTAAATCTTTTTGGACAGAAGAGGTTTATCCGGGTACACCCGGACATACCAAACTTATTAAATATACTGCAAAGGTGATCAAAAAGGAGGTAAAGAAAAATGGTGGTAGATAAGAATGAAGCAGTAATCAACTTTCTTTTAAGTTGTCCTGTTATTGCTGATAATCCACTTTTCTTTAACTTCATAAACGCAAAGGATAATAATAATCAAATTATTACTTCCGGGAATGATACAGCTTTACAAGTAAAATATGTTGATGGAAGTATATTAAAAGAGTACATCTTTACCATAGTCTTATTCAAATCTGTATCTCAAAATGCAGTTGTTAAAATAGAAGGTTATCCAGACGAAAATGTGTCTGACCTTGCTGATGTTCAAAGTTTGATTGACTGGATAAATGAAGAGGCTTCCATTTACAATTACCCTAACTTCGGGGAAGATTGTATAGTCGATTCAATGGAAACACTTACTTCTACACCGGTACTTGAAGATGTAGATACGTCAGTACAACCAGCATTAGGTAGATACAGTATAGCAATAAGAATAACATATTTGGACACATCTAAAGTGATATGTCAATAATAAAATGAAGGGAGATTAAAACAATGGCAGTAACACAGTTTAATCTGAAAGATAAGCAGAGAGCCGAGCGTAAACTTCTTATTACAGTTGTAGGCTGGATGGAAGGTGAGGGTACATCTGCAACAGAAGTAAGAGAAATTCTTGGTACTCGTACAGAGGATTCAAGTATTGAGTACAATTCTGACATTGAGACCATGACAGATATTCGTGGTATCAACTATACAGACGTAAACAGAACACAGCCACAGCAACCGTTTGACCCATTCCTTGTACTTGGTGGTTCAAAGCTGGGCGCACTTCTCAACGATATTCGTAGAAGAAATGCAGTATCAGAACTCAATCAGTTTACGGTTTATGTAATCACAGCTTTCGTTGGAACAACAGGAGCGTTTGAAGCGGAGAGACATTCAAATTGTACTATCTCATATGATTCATTCGGTGGAGACAGCAACGTAAACTTCCCTATTACTGTATATTACAGTAATGACTGGAATGGTTCTGGTAAGCCAGGAACAGGTACAGTTGATAAGCTGACCGCTGACTTTGAGTTTACAGCAGATGTATAATTAACAGGAGGATAGACAGGTATGGCAAAGAAATCTAACCCAATAAGCACAGAGACAAAAGAAGAAGTTATGGTAAATGCTCCAGTAGATAATGACATTATTGATGTCAAATTTGACGCCATCAAGAAGAAGAAATTCCGTATTGAGGGAGATAATAACAGAATACTGGAACTTGATACATCTGATTTATCAGTAATCAATCGTATTGAGGATTCTTATCCTAAACTTGTTGCACTTGAACAGAAAGCAAGTCTTATGAAGGTTAAAGATGAATTAGGGGATGATGATACACTTGAAGAAGCCGCTGAAAAGGTAAACATTTCACAGACCCTGCGTGAGATTGATACTGAAATGAGAGAGATTATGGACTTTATATTTGATGCTGATGTTTCAGCTAAATGCGCTCCATCTGGTTCAATGTTTGACCCATTCAATGGTGAGTTTAGATATGAGCATATCTTAAATAAACTTACTGGATTGTATGAGACAAATCTTAATAACGAGTACGAGAAGTTAAGGAAACGTATTAACAAACATACAGACAAATATATTAGGAAATAATATATGTATAATATACCAACTTCAATCACAATACAGGACAAGTCTTTCGGTATAAGAAATAAGGGAGATTATCGTGTGGTTCTTGATTGTTTTTCAGCTTTGAACGATACTGAATTGACCGACCAGGAACGCATGATAGCTGCCCTTATTATTTTTTATGAGGACATAAATAGTATTGATGATATAAATAATATACCAGATACGGAAGTCGCAATTAAGGAAATGTACCGATTCTTTAATTGCGGAGAAGATGAAAGTATAGGTGCAAAGTTTAATTACAGACTTATTGATTGGGATAAAGATGAACAGATGATTTGTGCCGCAATCAATAAAGTGGCTAACACAGAGATTCGTTTAGCACCTTATATTCATTGGTGGACATTTATGGGCTACTATACAGCAGTAGGAGATTCGCTCTTGTCGCAAGTAGTAGGTATAAGACATAAGATAGTCACCAATAAGAAATTAGAAAAATACGAACAACAGTTTAAGCGTGATAATCCACAATACTTTGTTTGGAAGAGTAAGTCTCTTGAAGATGAAGAAGCAGAGGCTTGGGTAATGAGGATGTGGAACGCTAACAAAGAATAGAGAAAGTAGGTGAAAAATACAATGGCAGATTTAACTTTTACAATAGATGTTGATGCAGATGATGCCATAAATAGTGCAAAAAACCTACAAGATGAGATCAGAGATTTATTTACCAAACCTACAAGCGGTAAGTTAGAGAACCAGCTTGATAAAGTTAGGTTGCGTATAAATAAGATCATCACTCAACAAGAGAAAGCCAAAGCAAGTATGGCTAAACTTGAAACCAAGGATTTTGGTAATACCGGGGTTTATCAAAAAGTTCTGGATAAAATCGAGTTGTACAGTAGACAGGTAGAAGCCGCCAAAAAGAATGTACAAGCTATGGAGAAATTAGGATCGGGTAGTGCCGGGTTTCAAAATGCTACAGAACAACTTGAAAAGTATAAATCTTGGTTAGATTTATATGAACGCCTTAAATTGCGTATGGAAAAACAAGGTAAGGCTAAAATATCACCCCAAGATACCCAAGAGTGGCAGAATTATGTAAACAAGATTGAGAACGGTAATAACGAGATAAGAACACTTATATCAGCATATAACCAGTTGTTAGCGCGTAATAGTGAGTGGGGAGAACAAGCTGGAAGTACCGCAGCAAAAACTGAAAAACGGTTCTCAAAACTTATAGAAGTGATCAAAAAAATACCTGGATTACTTGCGAGGGGCATTAAAAATCTTGGTAAGTTTGGATCTAAAATGCTTGGTATAAATAAGGCTTCTGAAAAGCATAATATGTCTTTAAAGAAAATGATCAATCAAGTTTTGAGATATGGACTTGGTATTCGTTCTCTTTTCATATTATGGAGAAAATTAAGAGCATATACAGCAGATGCCTTAAAGCTGATGGCAACACAGTTTGAGGAAGTTAATGCAGATGTTTCAGCCTTAATGAACAGCTTTAATCAGATGAAGTTGAGTTTTGGTACTATGGCTCAACCTCTTATGCACGCTTTAGCACCAGCTTTAATTTATATTATCGAATTAATAACCAGGGCTATGACAGCGTTGGCTAATTTCTTTGCAATTCTTACAGGGCAGAAATACATCTATAAAGCACAGAAAGCTAATGACAGCTATGCTGATAGTATTAAAGGTGTTGGTTCAGCCGCTAAAGAAGCTAACAAGGAATTAGCAGAGTATGATAATCTTCTTGTTATAGATCAGCCAAAAGATAGTGGTGGCGGAGGTGGCGGTGGTGCCGCTGATGGACTTACCGGAACATTTGAAAAGACTTTAGCTGAATCTGATTTTGCGAAACAACTTAAAGATGCAATCAATCGTGGAGATTGGGAAGGTGTCGGTGGTCTGTTTGCAAATAAACTTAATATTATCACCAAAACTTTCGATAACTGGATTAATAAGAAATTCAGACCAAAAGCTGTAACATGGGCGAGTAGAATAGGAAGAATCCTCAACGGACTTACAGAAGGTTGGGACAGCAATCTTACAGGTAAGACAATAGCAGATACACTTAATGCCATTCTTGATACCACAAATACTTTCTTCAAGACTTACAAGTTTAAGAGACTTGGTGAAAAAGTTGGTGGGTTAATCAAAGGTTTCTTTGATAATATGGACCCTGTTCTTCTTGGCGAAACACTTGCTAATAAGATAAATGCAGTAATAGATTTTGCTACAGGTCTTATTGACACAACTCCTTGGGCTGAAATAGGCGATAAACTTGGCACAGCCTTAAAGACTTGGTTTGGAACAGTTAAATGGGAAGATTTAGGTGCTGATTTACAAAAACTTGCAAGTGGTATTCTTACAAGTTTAGCACACTTTATCCAAACATCTAAATTAGGTACAACAGTTGGTACAGCCATAAA
>AUXO018639291.1_pt1 | contig 21446 bp, 16 predicted proteins | sample 768731 | NCBI WGS metagenome assembly AUXO01 (sample SAMN02715735, study PRJNA202380) | gut metagenome | biome: sheep rumen | host: Ovis aries | place: New Zealand: Palmerston North
AATGATTAACGTTGGAATTATTGGATGTGGCTTCGTAGGTGGAGCCCTTAAAGATTGGTTGGAACATAACAATCCTGAGTGCAAACTGTTCATCAGCGACCCTCCCAAGGGGTACAACGATGACTTGAGTGGTATCGATATTGCCTTCTTGCAGATCCACGTGCCTACTGAGGACGACGGCACGCAAGACCTCACGCTGATGAAGCAGCTCATCACCAACCTGCCCGATGTACCCGTATTCGTGCGCACCACCATCCTCCCCGGCACCAGTGAACGCCTCTCCAAGGAGACCGGACATCAGGTGTGCTATATGCCTGAGTTCCTCACCGAGCGCACTTTCTTGGAGGACTTCCGCAAGCAGACCATGGTCTTCACCGGAGCACAAGACCTGCTCACCAAGATTTTTGTGGGTAAGAAGTTCACGGTGATGACTCCGCTGGAGGCAGAACTGACCAAGTATATGCACAACGTATTTGGCGCTTATAAGGTAACGTACTTCAACGCCTGTCGTGAGTACTGCGAGCAGATGGGTGCTGACTGGCGCAAGGTACATACTGGCATTCTGCTTTCTGGTTATATCAATGATACTCACACCTATGTACCTGGCCCTGACGGTAAATTCGGTTATGGTGGTAAGTGCTTCCCCAAGGATGTCAACGCTTTTGCAAAGATGACTGAAGGTACACCTCTTGGTACACTGCTGGAGCATTTGCACGAACTGAATGTTCATTTCCGTGGGGTAGAGGAACATATTTAATTTGCGGATAATTGAAAACAATAAAATGAGTGTATTTAAAGATAAGATTCTTCTAATAACTGGCGGAACCGGCAGTTTTGGGAATGCGGTACTCCGCAGGTTTTTGGACAGTGATATCAAGGAAATCCGTATTCTCTCACGCGATGAGAAGAAACAGGATGATATGCGTCACTACTTGCAGGCAAATCGTGGAGATGTGGCTCACAAGGTAAAATTTTACATTGGTAACGTCCGCACAAAGGAATGTGTTGACATTGCTATGAATGGAGTGGACTATGTATTCAGTGCCGCAGCACTGAAGCAAGTTCCTTCCTGCGAGTTCTTCCCGATGGAAGCAGTTCGCACTAATGTGGAGGGAACTAACAATGTGCTACTCTCTGCCATCGAACATGGTGTAAAGAATGTTGTGGTTCTTTCTACGGATAAGGCAGCTTATCCGATTAATGCGATGGGTATTAGCAAGGCAATGATGGAAAAAGTTGCTGTTGCTAAAGGCCGCGAGCTTGGAACAAATGCTAAGACCACCATTTGCTGCACCCGTTACGGCAACGTAATGGCTAGTCGTGGTTCCGTGATACCTCTTTGGGTAGAGCAGATGATGGAAGGTAAGCCCATCACCATTACCGACCCCAATATGACCCGTTTCATGATGACGCTGGATGATGCTGTGGATTTGGTTATCTATGCTTTCACCCACGGAGAGAATGGTGATCTGTTTGTTCAGAAGGCTCCTGCCGCAACTCTTGATGTGCTGGCAGAGGCATTGAAACAAACTTACGCCAAGATAGATCCTAAATATGGTGAAACCGAGGTCAAGGTTATTGGTACACGTCATGGTGAGAAACTCTATGAGACCCTAGTAACTCGTGAAGAGATGGCAAAGGCTATTGATATGGGTGGTTACTACCGCATTCCTTGCGACAATCGTGACCTCAACTATGACAAGTTCTTCACAGAGGGTGACCACAAGGTTGAAACCGTTGAGGAGTATCATTCTCACAACACCAAGCGTTTGGATGTTGAGGGTATGAAGGAGCTCTTATTGAAGCTCAACTTCATTCGTGAAGACCTTGGCTTGCAGCCTCGTGCTAAAGCCCGTGATTACAGATCCGAATAAGCGATAGGGTTCAATAGTTCAAGGGTTCAAGGGTTTATGCCCTCTTTCTTGAACTTTTTGAATTGCTTAAACATTTTGAACTTTTAATTATCGAAATATGAAATTCTTTATATGTGGCTGTAATGGTATGGCGGGACATACCATCAGCTTATATCTCCAGGAGCAAGGACATGAAGTTTACGGTTTTGACCTCCAGGAGTCTAAACTCATTAAGAGCTTTGCCGGAAATGCTTTTGATACCGAAACTATTGCCAGAGTTATCAAGGAGGGAAACTATGATACAGTAATTAACTGCATTGGAGTGCTCAATCAGTTTGCAGAAAACAATCACGCGCTTGCTGCTTTTTTGAATAGCTATTTCCCTCATTTCTTGGCCAAGACTACTGAGGGAACCGACACTCAGGTCATCCATATGACTACAGACTGTGTGTTCTCTGGTAAGAAGGGTAGTTACACAGAGCATGACCTTCGCGATGGTGAAACATTCTATGACCGCAGTAAGGCTCTGGGTGAGCTGGATGATGACAAGAACCTGTCTTTGAGAAACTCCATTGTGGGTGCTGACATCAATCCCAAAGGTATTGGCCTTCTGAACTGGTTCATGAACAACACTACCGGTGAACATCCTGTGGTCAACGGTTACACCAAAGCAATGTGGACCGGCCAGTGTACCTACCAGCTGGCAAAGACAATGGAGGCAGCTGCTAAGGAACGTGCACACGGGTTGGTAAATGCCGTTCCTGATACGGACATCTCAAAGTATGAACTGCTGAAGCTGTTCAACAAGTATCTCCGTGGCGGACGTGTTCAAATCAATCCTGTAGAAGGTGTTAATGCTGACAAGAGCCTGAAGCGTACTAATTGGGATTTCAACTACCGTATTCCTGACTATGAACAGATGGTAGCGGAAATGGCAGAGTGGATTTATAAACACAAAGAGCTTTATCCGCATTACGCGCTTTGATAGTTCAAAAGGTTCAAAGGTTCAAGAAGTTCAAGCATGGCTGCAGTGAAGGACTTTGAGGAGTTGGCAATCTTTCAGAAAGCACGAGAGCTTTCCAAGAAGATTTACCCAATCACCCAAAAGGGAGAGTTTAAAAACGATTTCCGCTTTGTTCAGCAGATTCGTGCAGCCGCTGGCTCTATTATGGACAATATTGCTGAAGGGTTTGAAAGAACGGGCAATAAAGAGTTCTTGAACTTCTTATACATCGCAAAAGGCTCTTGTGGCGAAGTTCGCTCGCAGTTGATGAGGGCTAACGATATTGGCTACTTAACACCTGACGAGTATGATGAACTATACACGGAGTGTCGTAAACTTTCTGCAGGCATAATGAACTTTATCAAAGAAATTAAAGCTAGCGAAAAGGTAGGTGCAAAGTATATGCCTTGAACCGCTTGAACATTTTGAACAACTTGAACTTTTAAAATTACGAAGTATGAGAAAAATAAGATTGATGACCATCGTGGGCACACGCCCCGAAATCATAAAGATGTCCGCCATAATTAAGAAGGCAGACAAGTATTTTGACCAAGTGTTGGTACATACTGGGCAGAACTATGACTACACCCTGAACGAGGTCTTCTTCAAAGACCTTGGCTTGCGTGAGCCGGATTACTATCTTGGTGTAGTAGGTGATAACCTTGGCCAGACCATGGGTAATGTCATCTCCAAGAGTTATGAACTGATGGCAGAAGTAAAGCCTGATGCAGTTATTGTATTGGGTGATACAAACTCTTGCCTTTGTGTTATTTCTGCAAAGCGTTTGAAAATTCCTATCTTCCACATGGAGGCAGGAAACCGTTGCAAGGACGAGAATCTTCCTGAAGAGGTGATTCGTCGTGTAGTTGACGTGACCAGTGATATTAACCTGTGCTATAGCGAGCATGCACGCCGTTATATCCTGGATACAGGCGTGAAGCCTGAATATACCTACGTTGTAGGCTCACCTATGGCAGAGGTCCTAAAAGACGTACTTCCTCAGATTGAAGCATCGAACGTCTTGAACGACTTGAACCTTGAACCGCAGAAATATATTCTGCTTTCTGCTCACCGTGAAGAGAATATTGACATTGAGGCCAACTTCTTCTCTCTGATGAATGCTGTAAATACTATGGCTGAGACTTATAATATGCCTGTGCTCTATAGCTGTCATCCTCGTAGCCAAAAGATGATTGAGAAACGAGGCTTTAAGTTCAATGACAAGGTTATCCAGCACAAGCCTCTTGGCTTCTTTGATTATAACAAGCTCCAGCAGAATGCATTTTGTGTGGTAAGCGATAGTGGTACAGTTCCTGAGGAGGGAGCTTTCTTTGGATTCCCGGCAGTAAGTATCCGTACTTCAACTGAGCGTCCTGAAGCAATGGATAAGGGAGTGTTTACTATTGGTAGCATTACTTCCGAGGCCGTTTGCCAAGCTGTAGAGTTGGCTGTGGCTATGCATGCTAATGGTGATGATGCTTGCCCTGTACCCGCATATACTGATGATAATGTCTCTACCAAGGTGATTAAACTCATTCAGAGTTATGTAGGGATTGTTAACAAGATGATTTGGAAGAAATAATATTACCAAATGCCGGAATCGAATAGCAGACGAATAGCAAAGAACACCACATTCTTATATATGAGAATGCTGGTGGTAATGCTCATAAATATCTTCAGCGTCCGCTATGTCCTTAAAGGACTTGGTGTAGTTGACTATGGCGTTTTCAATGTTGTTGCTGGTTTGGTAACAATGTTCTCTAGTCTTAGCAGCATAATTTCGTCGGCTACATTACGGTTCCATTCTTATGCTATTGGTGAAGGAAAAGAAGAAAAGGTGAGTGATGTATTCACTGCCAGTTTAAATATATATGCTATCCTTGCCATAGTTATATTAATCATTGGTGAAGCGATAGGTATATGGTTTATTAATACGCAGGCAGACATTCCGATAGAACGTATGACAGCAGCCAACTGGGTTTTTCAGTTTACAATGTTTACATTTGTTTTTGGTTTGCTAACCGCTCCCTTTACCTCTTTGATTTTTGCTTACGAGCGGATGTCGGTCTTCTCTGTCATCAGTGTTACGGAGTGTGTCCTCAAGTTCCTTTTGGCATATAGTCTGATATTCTTGTCTGGTGACCATCTTGTTTTCTATGGAATAGGTCTTCTTTTGATACAGTCTTGTGTTTTCCTTGCTTACTTCTTTTCATCGAGACGGGGTGGAGGTAAATACCACTATAAGAAACATGTGGGCAAATCGCTGTATAAACAGATGCTTTCTTTTTCTGGATGGACCCTTTTTTCTTCAGGAGCAAGCATTGGAATATCTCAGTTAGTTACGATGATTACCAATGTATTCTTTGGACCAATAGTAAATGCAGCCAGAGCTATTGCTTTTCAAATTAATGCCGCTATGAATACTTTTACAGGAAATATCATAGTAGCCATCCGGCCTCCAATGATAAAGCAGTATGCAGAAGGAGATTATGTGAAGGTGAATAGATATTTCACCTTTAGTAATAAGGCTGTTTTCTATAGTTTGCTATTGATGCTTCTTCCTATCTTTTTTGAGATGGAGACAGTGCTTCATCTGTGGCTAGGTGTGGATGATGTGCAGACAATCATGTTCTGTCGTTTGATTTTGATATATGCGTTGATACTGTCACTAAATAATCCAATCTCCATTATAGTTCAGGCAACTGGCAACATACGTGCATATAGTACTTATGTAGAGATACCAACGTTACTCTGTTTTCCTGCCACTTGGATTCTTTACGCTCTGGGTTGTCCTGCAGAGAGTGCTTTTTATGCCATGATAGGAGCTATATTGTTATCACATATCATTAGGCTCGTCTGTTTGAAGCATTTGTTTCCTGTGTTCTCATATCGAGACTATGCATTCAAATTCGTTATGCCAGCAGGTATCATTACTTTATTGGCTTCATTAGTCCTTTATGGAATAACTCAATGGATGTCTAGTGGTTTCTTACGTCTGGTATTATCTTTAGTTACCTGTGTAATCGTGGTCGGAAGCTTATGCTATCTGTTTGGATTGAGTAAGTACGAGAAGCAGACAGTACTGTCATTAGTGAAGAGTAAGATTTCAAGATAGCTGATAAATAACCTCTATTAATTCGTCGGTTTAGATGGACACTTTTTTAATTGGTATATATATAGTTCTTTGGGCAGTAACTTTTTTTGTTTATCAAAGAAAACGGAAAACCTTTGATGTTGGGTCATTTATACTATTTCTGTATCTGTTGACAGCCATAGCTTCATATTTCCTATACGGAGATGAGAATTACGGTTCTTCTTTCAGGGGGTTGTCATTATTTACTTTCCTTCTGTTGTTTGTCTTGTTGTTCATGGGGGCCTATCCAGTGTTGAAATATGACGGACGCAACAAGATTCTTGTCGCTCCAAATCAGAGGCTCATAGTAATAATATCACTTATTTTTATAGTGTCATCACTATTGGGCATCAGCTCCACGATCCAAAATTTCCGGCAGGGACTTGTATTGTTGTTGACTACGGACGACGGAGGTGCAGATTTATATAAAGAAGCGCTCGAAAGTAATGAAAATATGGGTCATGGAGGATTAAGTCATCTATCAGCAGTACTAATAACAGCTCTCACTAACATTTCAGCCTTATTTTTATTCTATCTAATCAAATTTTATAAGCAGAATAAAATGTTAGTTTGGGGGTTGGCTATTTCATTTGTCTTGTTATTTATGCAATATATTAGCATGGGAACAAGAGGTGCTGTTGTTGAGTTCATGTTGCTGCTGATTTCTTCTTACTTTTTGATGAGACCTTTTTACTCGAAGAAAATAACAACAACCGTAAACAAGGCTCTAGTTTTATTAGCCGTATTAGTTTCAATACCGTTTATTGCCATCACGGTGTCCCGCTTCGAAAATCAGTCAGGAGGAAGCGGAGTCGGATCTTCTACGCTGTTTTATGCGGGTCAAGAAAATCTCTATTTTAACAAGTATGCCCTGGACAATAACGGCATCCGATACGGAGACCGTGTCATTCCTCTCTTTAAACGAATGGTTTTTATCAACAATGTCCCTCACAATTTTTGGGAGCGACGTGCAAAGTATCCACGACTTATAATTAACGATGAAGTTTTCGTTACTTTTGCTGGTGACTTCTTATTCGATTTTGGCCCTTTGTTTGGCTCCTTGGTTATTATATTTATTTCGATCCTCTTTCTCCAAATAACAAGGGCGAGAGGGCATTTGATAGGCTTTCATCAACTGATTATTTTGCACATGATTGTAATTGTTTGTTCTCAGGGTGCAATTAAACTTTTCCCTCTTTCCGATGTAGGAGGAAACCTTCAGATAATAGTTTATATATTAGCATATTTTGCATTTAAGAGTTCTAAGCATAATGTCAAACTTACAACAACAGAATGAAAATCTACCTTTTTTTTCTGTGATTATCCCACAGAAAGACAGGGCAGAGTATATTGGGTGGACGCTGCGTACCTGTATGGTTCAGGATTACCCCAATTTTGAAGTTATCGTATCCGACGATTGTAGTGAAGATAATTCAGTTGAGGTTATCAGTGAATTGGCGAAGCAAGACACCAGAATTAAATTGTTCGCGCATAAGGAACATCTAGGAATGAGGGATAACTTCGAGTTTGCCTTGTCACAGGTGAAGCCAGGCTATGTCATGGCTCTTGGCGGTGATGATGGTCTTGTTCCGGGCTGTATTTGGGAAATGTATCGGATTATAAAGGAGACAGGGCGTCAACTACTCACTTGGCCTCAAGCCGCATTTTCTTATCCGATAAAAGAAGGTGGTAAGAATATTTTTTATGTTCGCAGAGTTAAAGATACAGGCGTGAAATTCATCAAGTCAGAAGACTTTTTAAATAAAATAGCTAAGACATTTCATTACCAAGTGGATGATTGCCCAATGTTTTATATGAAGGGGGTGGTATCTACGCAACTTGTTGACCGTGTTAAATCAAGAACGCCAGACCATTGTTTTTATTACTGCCCGACGCCAGATGGTTTCTCGGGAGTTGTTCTTGCTGGAGAGGTTGAAGACTATGCATATACAAACAGACCTCTTTCTATAGGTGGAGATACACAGAAGTCTCAAGGTAAGAACTATATGCGTTCAGACAAAAAATCCCGTTTCGAAGCTCAACAGTTTTTTAACGATAATATCCGTCGCACAATGCATTCGGAGCTGGCATCACAGCCCTATTCTCCATTGACGACCTTAATGACTGCAGACTATTTACTCACCGCTCGTGATTTGCCCGGTTGGCCTGGAAAGTTTGAGATGTTTTCTTATGAGGATCTTATTCGTGCATCCTTTGATGCTATGGCGAATAACCCTTTTGCAGATGAGGTATTGGATCGAGAATTAAGAATTCTACGGGAGATAGCTAAGCAGCACAATCTTCTTGGGTTATTCAATGACCTCTTGAAGAATAAAAAAAGAAAGATATTAAGACCATCAAAAGTGGGTTATGGTTTTTTAATCACTCATTCTATTCGGTTTGAGGGCTCCGAAATAGGAATCCATAATATTTATGATGCTAGCCTAGCTGTGAATTTTGTTTATAATAGCTATAATAGAATTTCATTAAAGTCAATATGGACTTTTATAAAGAACATGGCTACTTTAGTATTTAGTCGACGGAAGTATTACCTAGTTGATTTCCCGAAAATCGACTAAGTACTATTCTATGACTTTTTTATTTCACGGAAACGAAATGTAGAGCGTATAAGTCACATGTAAGAGATGGGGTCTAAATACTTGATTGTTAATTAATATCGATCATTAATTAATAAGGAAGAAATAATTATGAAAGAAAAGATAAGATTGTTTATTAATAGATTTCTCCATTTATTTGAAGTAAGAAGAATAAAAACTACTGGGAAAGTTGTTTATCTCACTTTTGATGATGGTCCGGAAGAAGGAATTACAGAATTTGTATTAAACCAGTTGAAACGATATAATTTCAAGGCTACTTTCTTTTGTAAGGGAGAGAATGCTGAAAAACATCCCGAGTTATTTTCATGTATTGTTAAAGAAGGACACGCTATAGGGAATCATACATATTCTCATATAAATGGCTTTGAAAATAGATGTTTGGATTATGTAGCAGACGTAGAAAAAGCAAATCAGGTACTAAATACGCATTTTTTTAGACCACCGTGGGGGGCGGTAAGGTTATGTCAGTTTATTAAGCTTCGACGAAAATACAAAATTGTTTATTGGAGTTTGTTGTCAGGCGACACCTTATTGGACAATCTTAATGTCGAGAATAATTTTAATCGATTAAAGAGAGTTACTCGTAAAGGAGATGTTGTTTTGTTTCATTTCTGTAAAAGACATGAAAAAGAAACGCAGATTATCCTTCCGGCCTATCTAGATTGGTTAAATGAAAATGGTTTTATTTCTTTAGGTATAAATTGAGAATATGTTTGATACACACCTTTCACATAGAGGAAACAAGGCAGGAGGAAACATAGCAAATAGCACACAGGAATTGCCATTTGATTATGAAGGCAGAGCCCTGTTGATTTGGGAGGAGCATTGTATTGAGTGCGCTCCACCTACTTGTTATCATAATTGCAGTTTTTATCAGCCAAGAGTTGATGGGAAATGTGTCCGGCTAATAAACGGTATGCAAAAAAATAGAGCATATCACGGGGCCTTACGGTACGGAATAGATTGTGAGTTTAGGCCTTGGGCGAAAATAGAGAGCTATTATTATAATAAGATAATCAGTGATAGACGTGAAAGAATATTAGACTGGTGTGAAAACTTATTAGGATGTTCGTTCTTGTTCTTAGCGAAATTATTGCGTTTTGTTTGGCCTACTCTAAAACCTTATGGTGCATATATAGCTCAAAGAAGGATTATCCATAAAAAAGTTGGCAAAAAAGCATCTGCTGGTCCCGATGTTTTCTATATCGAATGTTATGTACACGAAGTAGAGAATGTTCAGCTATTGGTGCAGATAGATAATGATAATATTCTATATACTAAAGTCCATAAGTTAGTTAAAGGTGAGAATCGCATATCTATTTCTTTAAAAGGAATACTTAACGATGTCTCGAGAGCTAGGGTGTTCTTGTCACCTATTGGAGATACAAATGTACGCATCTCATTCAGATGGGCGGATTTTTTCTATGGGGTTCGATATAATACAGTTTTTGATGTAGAGAGTCCTGCAGAGAAGGTCAAAGTTGTCGCTTGGGATCTTGATAACACCTTGTGGAGTGGTATCCTGGTAGAAGACGAAAAGGTTGTGCTACGGGAGAATGCATTGGGTGTAATTAAAAAGTTGGATGAAAGAGGTATATTAAATACTATTGTTAGTAAGAACGACTTTGAAACTGCATATAAAAAACTGGAAGAGTTTGGAATAAGTGACTATTTCTTATCTCCAGCAATCAATTGGGGGCAAAAAAGTCAAAATCTTATTCAGATAGCAAAAGAGCTTAATTTAGGTATTAATTCTTTCGCTTTTATAGATGACAATTTGAGAGAGAGAAAGGAAGTTGAGCAAGCTCTTCCAATGGTAAGGATATTTGCCGACACAGAAATTGATAAGTTGTTAGATTATCCAGAATTCTGCATACCTATAACGGAGGCAAGTAAGACAAGGCGATTGTCGTATATGCAAGAGGCAAGTCGTAAAAGAGTTATGGAAACATATGCCGACGACTATGATTCTTTTTTAAAGTCTCTAGAGATGTGCATAACGGTAGAAGATGTTTGCGAACATAATTCAGAAAGGTGTTTTGAACTTCTGGCTAGAAGTAACCAATTGAATTTATCAACTAATAGATATTCAAATGAGGAGTATAAGACTCTCCTTGGGGATGAAGCAACTCTTTGTAAGGCGATTAGGTGTAAAGACAAGTTTGGTGATTATGGAATTGTTTCTTTTATCTCAATCCATCAAAATGGGGAAGATGCTTATATTAAGGATTTCGTGATATCATGTAGAGTGGCGAAAAAGAAGGTGGAACAATCAATTATTATTTCTCTAAAACCCATTTTTGAACGTAGAGGAATAAAGACATTAAGTGCAGTCTTGAAAAAAACAAAAAAGAATGGACCGCTAGCAGTAGTATTTGATGATCTACCGTTTGACAAGTTGTCAGAAACGGAAACGAGTATCACATATTGTATTAATGATATTGAGATTATTCCAGAAGTGGCAATAATGGATATCAACTATAGATAGTTTTTAATTGCGGGATATTATATATACTTAGTAGTTTTAATTACTGTTATTTAAGAAAAAGAGACAGAATGACGAAAACAAAAGTTTGCATGTTCTTTAATGACCTCGCATTGTACCGAAAAGCAATATATAAAATGCTTGATGAAGAATACGATTGCGAATGGTATATAGAGAAAGTAAATACTGGGGTAAAAGAGTTTGATTCTACTGAACTAAAAAATGTTCATAGGCTCCCTGTAAAGCATTATGGACGTTTTTATACAGTAAAAGGATTATTACCATTGTTAAAGAAGGATTTCGATATATATTTTGTCCTTGGAGCAACGGGTAATATAACACTTTTCCTGTTTTGTCTCTTAAAACGTTTGTTCTTTCCTAAAAAGAGAATTTACTTTTGGACGCATGGCTTTTACGGTAAAGAGAGTAAGCTGGAATTGCTATTATGGAAAAGGCCTCTATTTAAGCTCCCCGATGGTATCTTCCCTTATAGCGAATATTCAAAAAATATTATGGTTAAGGATGGTTTTAACCCTAATAAGCTCTATCCTATTCATAATTCTCTTGCATATGACGAGCAATTAGCGTTAAGAAAAACTCTGGTCTCATCGGACATATACAAAAAACATTTTGGGAACAATTATCCAACTCTCATTATGATCGGCCGCTTAAATATTCGAAAACATCTAGATATGCTTTTATACGCAGTTTCGATGCTTAAGAAAAATAAAGAGAATTATAATGTCGTTTTAATAGGAGATGGTGAAGACAAACAGAAACTTGAAACTATTACCCATCAGGAAGGAATATCAAATCAAGTATGGTTCTATGGTGCATGCTATGATGAGAAAATAAATGCAGAATTGCTCTACAATGCTGATATGTGTATTGTTCCAGGCGATATTGGATTGACAGCCATACACTCTCTGATGTTTGGAGTACCAGCAGTTACACATAATTGTTTTAAATACCAAGGGCCAGAGTTTGAGGCTATTAAACCTGGTATAACTGGAGATTTTTACGAATACGGTAGTGTGGAGAATCTTGCAGAAAAAATCAATAATTGGTTTTCTGATAAAACTTGCCACCGAGAAGAGGTGCGAAATAGTTGCTATGCAGAGATTGATGCTAACTGGAATCCCCATTATCAAATGGATGTTGTTCGAAAATACTTAAAATAAGCACCCTATGAGAATATTATTTGTAACAAGTACTCCTCGAAAAGGTAGTATTGGTAGCATACTGACTATTTTAAAAAATGGTTTACAAGCACAGGGGCACTCTGTGAGAATATGCTATGGTTATTACAAGGATGATATTGAAGATGACATATACTATCCTATTTGTACAAAGACAGAGTTTAGAAAAGCGGCTTTTTTAACAAGGGTTTTTGGTAAAGAAGGTTTATACTCTCCAAATTCTACTAGAAAATTAATTAAGGAGATTGAAAGATATAAACCAGACGTAGTTAATCTTACTAATGTCCATGCATACTATTTAAATGAATATGACTTGTTCTCATATCTAAAGGTAAATCATATTCCTACTATTTACACAATGTTTGATGCTTATGCGTTTACGGGTAAGTGTCCATTCCCATTAGAATGTAAAAAATTCAAAAGGGAATGCATTGATTGTGAACAGAAAAGGGAGTACCCTCAAAGTGTTTTCTACGATAGATCTTCTTTTTTGTTTAATAAGAAAAGGGAAGCCTATAGTGATTTTAAAGAGTTATTTTTTGTGGGAGGAATCGGTGTTATTAAATCAGCAAAAGAATCAGCACTTTTAAAAGAGCGAGACATTTATTTAATTGATGAACCTCAAGAACTAGACTCGTTATACTACCCAAGAGAAACGGATGATTTAAAAGCTAAATTGGGCATTCCTAAGAATAATAAGGTAGTGATTGCTGCAGTTCCACTTAAGGCAGGAACTCAAAGAAAGGGCGGATGGTATTTCCTTGATCTTTATGAAAGAATGAAGAATGTGCCAGGGTATTCATTTGTATATATTGGTTTTAATACGGAAAAATATGGGAGCCCAGAAGGTCTTATAAAAATCCCCTATCTAAGGAATCCAGATGAATTTGCTACTTATTTATCAATGGCAGATATACTTTTCTTCACTTCTACTGCTGACACCACGCCTTGTACGGTTATTGACACATTAGCCTGTGGAACCCCTGTTGTCGGATTTGATATAGAAGGGATGAGATGTTTTAATATTAGTGATAATAATGTAATGAATATCGTACCGATTGGTGATATCGATGCCGTTGCGAAGATTATTATGAACGCTCGAAGAAAGGATGCAAAGATTATTGATGGTTGTAGAAAATCAGTCTATAATACATTCAATCCCAAGGCTATAGTTGAAAAATATATTGAACTGTATAATCAGATTGTAAATAAAAATGAATAAGATTTTAGTTACCCAAACCTCAATGCCACCATTTGAGGAGTATGTTAAAGAGATAAAAGACATTTGGGAAAGTCACTGGTTGACGAACATGGGGCCTAAGCATAACCTGCTCGAAACAAGGCTAAGAGAGTATCTTTCGGTAGATTTCATATCTTTATTTACCAATGGCCATAATGCATTGGAATTATGTCTACAGGCTATGAATCTTAGCGGAGAAGTTATTACCACACCGTTTACTTTTGCATCTACAACTCACGCCATAGTACGCAATGGATTGACTCCTGTTTTTTGTGACATAAATCCAGTTGATTATACAATGGACGTTACAAAGATTGAAGGACTTATTACTGATAAAACAACTGCAATTGTTCCTGTTCATGTTTATGGGCATGTTTGTAATGTTGAGGAAATAGAGCGTATCGCTAAAAAATATGGGCTAAAAGTTATTTATGATGCCGCTCATGTTTTTGGGGTGCGTTATAAGGGCAAAGGTATAGGCGACTTTGGTGATGCTTCTATGTTTAGTTTTCATGCAACTAAAGTATATCATACAATAGAGGGTGGGGCTATATGTTACCATAATGAAGAATTAGGACGCGAACTATATAAACTACGTGATTTTGGTATCAAGGATGCTGAGACCATAGATGGGGTGGGCTCAAACGCTAAAATGAACGAGTTCGTGGCTGCAATGGGCTTGTGCACATTACGTCACGTAGATGAAGAGATTGCTAAACGCAAAAGAGTTGTTGAGTGTTATAGGGAGAATCTTTCAGGAATTGATGGTATACAGCTTCCTCCAATACAGGAGAATGTAGTACCAAATTATGCTTATTTCCCTATCGTAATTGATGAAAAGATATTTGGGGCAACTCGAAATGAGGTATTTGAAAAATTAGCTGAGAATAATATTCATGCAAGAAAATATTTCTATCCTTTGACAAATGCTTTTGATGCTTATCATGGCGTTTATGATGTTAATAAAACTCCAGTTGCACTTCATATCAGTAAAAGAGTCTTGACAATCCCCCTTTATGCTGATTTGGCATTAGGGGATGTTGAAAGGATATCAAGACTTATTATATCGTCAAAGAAATAAAAAGATCCATCTTAATCAAATAAAAATTAAATGAAAGGTATAGTATTAGCAGGTGGTTCAGGAACCCGCCTTTATCCTATAACAAAGGGTGTGAGTAAACAATTGCTCCCTATTTATGATAAACCTATGGTTTATTATCCAATCAGTGCATTGATGTTGGCAGGCATCAGGGATATACTCATTATTTCAACCCCTTACGACCTGCCAGGATTCAAGCGCTTATTGGGTGATGGCTCAGATTATGGTGTACACTTTGAGTATGCGGAACAGCCTTCTCCTGATGGTTTAGCTCAGGCATTCATCATTGGTGAAAAATTCATAGGTGACGATAGCGCTTGTCTGGTATTGGGTGATAATATTTTCTATGGCAGTGGGTTTACACCTCTACTGAAGAATGCGGTTAATGATGCAGAGCAAAAAGGAAAAGCGACAGTCTTTGGTTATTGGGTAAGTGACCCCGAAAGGTATGGCGTCGCAGAATTTGATAGGCAAGGTAATTGCCTCTCTATTGAAGAAAAGCCAAAAGAACCCAAGAGCAACTATGCGGTTGTTGGCCTTTATTTCTATCCCAATAAGGTTGTAGATGTTGCTAAGCACATTAAGCCTTCAGCTCGTGGAGAACTGGAGATCACTACAGTAAACCAAGAATTCTTGAAAGACGGTGAATTGAAAGTACAGGTCTTTGGTCGTGGTTTCGCATGGTTAGATACAGGCACACATGACAGCCTTGCAGAGGCATCTACATTCGTTGAAGTAATTGAGAAACGTCAGGGACTAAAGGTGGCCTGTTTAGAGGGTATTGCCTATCGTAATGGATGGATTTGCGAGGAGAAGATGAGAGAATTGGCAAAACCAATGCTTAAGAACCAGTATGGCCAATACCTTCTGAAGGTGATTGACGAAATGAAGGAAGAGGTAAACTCCATTTCATTCCGCGATATAAAGTAATGAAAGCAAACAAATAAGTGGCTTAAATCCAATTATGTTCAAGAGGTTTCAAATTTCGCTTCTATTAGTACTGACCTTTGCCACCACAATGGCTTGGGGGCAGAAGAGAACTATAGAAGAATCTGCTTATAAAGGTTTATATGAAAGACTCTTGAATGAAGAGTATGATAATTGGTGGCATCCTGTCGCTCCCGCGAGAGATCCGTATGTAATAAGAATATCAACCCAGGCGGAGTTTGATGAAGCTGAGAAGTTGATTAATAAGGCTTTGAAGGATGGCAATAGGGAAATCAGAGTTGAGTTTGCCAGAGGCCCGTTCTATTTCAAGAGTGAACATGTCATTCTTAGAGGAGATTCTTACCCCAATGCAAGAATCCGCTTTGATGGTAATAATACCATTGTGCTACCAGCCGGTCATCAATATAAGAAAGGAGATATTTATAACGGTGACTTCTCGGTAAAGAATATCTACTTGGATGATATGAGGCGGGATTTGAATATATGGGGTCAGATGTATCATACCGACCGTATGGTAGAAGTGATAGATGTAGATAAAAAACTATGTAGAGCTCATTGTCCAGATTTTTCACTGCCAAAGAATGCGGTAAGCGATGAGACATACCTTCAACTTACAGAATGGTATCTGTCTGGTACATATAAAGTGACGAAAGTTGAAGGAAACTATGTTTACTTTATAGCTGATGATCTTCATCCTGGCCTTTCTGCTTATGGGAATTACAATGTGAATTATGACTATACCATCGTAAAGGTTTTTCCACGGTTTAGAATTTGCAATTTGGATGATCCTACGGCTACGGTTAATTTTCATAAAGGGAAACCCGTGGACAGGAATTTCTATGAGAGCGACAGTTTCACATTCTTGAGGCTTTATGGTGCTGTATATAATACTTTTGAAATAAGCGGCTTTCGCTTCATGGGCAATGCAGGGAGTGGGATGCTGCTTGATTTCCGAGGCGCTCGGGTAAACAATGGCATCCATGTGCACAACTGCGAATTCCGTAATATAAAATCTGTAGGCATCTATATGATGCAGACAAGCAACGTAGTGATTACAGATTGTCTCTTTGAAGATTGCTATTCGGATGTTGTTTTGGCTATTGATCAAGTGAAGAATACGATAGTTACAGACAACTATTTTAAGAATGTTGGAAAGGGACTTCGTAGTTGTTTTGCTATACGCTGCCAGTCTGCAAATTTCTACGTGGCACGTAATACCATTGTTGATTATGGATTAGGTGGTATAGGTGTAGGCAAAGGCGCATCTGAGGGTTTTGAGGCTGGAAGCGGGATTGTTGAAAATAATGTGCTTTATTACACCGATGCTCATCACAACTGGTCTGCTGCCAATGGGTTAATAGATGGTGGCGCAATCTATCTCTGGACTAGGAATGACGGCACAACGATAAGGTATAATCGTATCCACAATTATACAGGTGCTCATTCCAACCGCGGTATTTATTGCGATGACGGAGCATTTAATTTATCCATCTATGGCAACGTGATAACAGAAATCTCAAATAACAATTATATTGATTCTCGATTGAATCCAATTAAAGAGTTCCCTACAAATACCAACAATGTGGTAATGTACAATATCGTCGAGGGACGGTATAAGTTTGAAGGTGCAACAAAAAAGAATAATGGTTGCGTAAAGGGACAGAATATTGTTCTTTCGAAACTGGGGGATGCCCCTTATAACATAATACTGAACAATTTCGAGGACTCTGAAAAAGATATTTACTTAGAGTATAAAGAGAATAAGGATCTGAAGATTGTTGTTCCGCGGTCTACACGCAAACAGTTAAAAAAGCTTCCTGTTTATAGAAAGATAAAGAAATATATCAAGGTAAGATAGTATAATCCATTATTATGCCTCAAATTAGCAACTACTTCACACGACAGAACATTTACACAGCACGAGGTATAGAACTGTACGTGTTTGATGAAACACGTACGGCAGCATTTGTGCAGGACTGTCTGTTGCCGTTTCGAAGGGCATATCTGACGGATGAAAAGGTTGACAGGCTGGAGGCGAAGGGGCAGAACAGTCGGAAGGATATTATCAACCGCCGTCTGCCCGACCAGGGCGATGTGATGTCAGGTGACTTCGGGGAGATACTGACGTTCTATATGGCGACAGAATTGTGGAGTTCGGATACGAACGTGCGTCCGATGAAGTGGCAGTTTAAAGATGACCCGAAAAAGGCCAGCCCCAAGACAGATGTGGTGCTGTTCTATCTTGTGAACGACGCACAGCATCCTGATGCTAACGACAAGATGATTACATACGAGGCAAAGGCTCGTGCCACAGCCATTTCAGGGAAGTACAAATTTCATACACAAAAGCCCAGTATAACCTACAAGGATGGCAAGGACTGTTGCTCGTTTGTGGATGCCGTATTTGATGCTGACAAGGACAGGGCATCGCGTGCTGCTGAGTCGCTAATCTACTTGAAGAACAAAGCGGAGGATTCGGATGACGATGCATTGATGGATGTGTTGCTGCGGTTTGAGAAGAGCTATACACTACCTTACGTAGCAGAGCATAATGCCGTGGTAATTGTGGAGAGTAGCGATTTGGCGAACCAAATTTCCAGGATTCCCGCTGACTTGATGACAACGTTCCCAGGTATAGCGGTGTATTGTATGCCAATAAAAGACTTGAAGGCTGTTTACGAACAGGTGTATTCACTGCTTGAAACGACTTGACGATGACGATAGCTGAGATGTGGAAAACAGCACTTGCGGAAAGTGAGAAATATGAGCTGGAGCGCAGTTATGGCGTAGCCATAGGCGAAGATTATGATTTCAAGGAGCGTCAGGAAGCCTTCTATGTGGAATTGTTATGCAGGATGTACGAGTTGTTGCGTAGAAGAGAAAACGAACCGGAACACAGGGGAAGATATGGGAGAGCCCTTCTGCGTATAGCCAAAGGATTGTTGGTGTTCTCTGATCCTGCAACATCGGATGCCTTCGGTCATATCAATAAACAGAACAATACACTGTTTGTTGCGACAATATATTATGTGTGCGGATATGAGGCTATTGCTGCGCTACTACTTAAACGGGCAGGAGAAGTGAACTATGATAGTGAGGCGGCAAGGCAGTTGTATTCGTTAGTCAGCGGGAAAGAATACAACTGGAACGAAAGAAAGGGGCCTAACAGCAGAGTGTTGGCGGCGGTGCAGAACGGTGCTGCTGAGACAATAGAAACATATCTGCAAGAGTTGGAAGATAGACGCAAGCGCTTCGCATATGAAACGGAGCGTGAGTTCTTTGACGAGCAGATGCTTATGTTTGCTTTGCGAAGGTTTGTTGAGAACAACCTGTCTGTAGATTTGAAAAACTATGACCCTGAAACGGATTGGGCGCCCTATATACATTATTCTGCGAGTAATGGAATACTCTCTTTCCTGCCGTCACAACGGGATGCTATTAGTAAAGGATTGCTGAATTTCGAAGGAGCTTTCAGCCTAAAGATGCCTACCAGTGCAGGGAAATCATATATTACAGAGTTGATTATCTACCAGGAATTGGCAAAACGTCCAGACTCGAAAATACTCTATCTAGCCCCTTTGAGATCGTTGAGTAGGGAACTGGGCGAGAAGTTCGCCAAGGTAAAGAGAGCCTTTGGATACAAGATAGCGGTAAAATACGGAGGCGGCTCTTCTACAGGTGATAAACTGTCAGAGGATATCCAGATTCTTGTTTCCACTCCCGAGTTTTTTATTTCCTTGGAAGAGGGGATTGAAGATTTGTTGGAACAATATAAGCTGATAATCTGTGATGAAGGACAGTTGTTGGATGACTATTCACGTGGCGTGAATTATGAGATGCTTCTTACACGCCTAAGAAAATGTCAAGATAAACGGTTCCTATTTATCTCTGCCATCATACCTAATATCGAGGACATCAATGAATGGCTGGGAGGCACAGCTCAATTGATTGGAGACAGCAAGTATCGCCCAAGCGCTATACGGCTGGCAAAGGCTGTAGAGAATGGTGGAAGTTTGGACCTTCATGTATATGGTGCAGACAACATTACCGAGGATTACGTCATTGACAAGTATGCTGATAGTGTGAGCCGTAAGATTACACTCCGCAATAATAGGGATATGGCTTGTGCCTCTGCTCTTCAAGCGGTTAATGCTGGCTCGGTGATGCTCTATGTGGCATTCAAGAGAGGTGCAAGGGGTTGTGAAGTATTCAGTGAGACGCTCTTACAGCAGATTAGCGACTGTGGATTTATTCCGGTTTCTCATTCAAATAATCCAGAGAGATTGAGACAAATGACAGAATATGTGGCTTATCAGTGCGGAGGCGATTATCTTCTCACCTCATGTATATGTAATGGGCTGGCTTATCATCATGGTGATGTGCCACAAGATATCCGTGAACTGATTGAAGAAGGCATTGATGATGGAGTCCTTCCATTAGTCGTGTGTACTTCTACGCTGGCAGAAGGTGTCAATCTTCCTCTGAAGACCATTGTTTTAGGCAATGTCAATGACCCGCTATTTGCTAATCAAGGCTGGTACTTGAACAAAGCAACGTTGAAGAATATCATAGGTCGCGTCGGAAGGGCAGGCAGGGAGCGTTATGGACTGGTAATATTCCCCGATAATGGTGGAAAGGCAAAGCCTTTCTCACTAATACAAGACGCATTGAATGACATTGACATACCTAAAGTCCAAGGAACGCTGTTTCGACTGGTGAACTATCTTGTGGGAACACAAAAAGTGAAGAACATTAAAGACATCAACGAACTTCTTGGGGACAATGACCTTGTAGCTGCCATTGACTTGATGATAACCAAGAGTACGGATGCTGAAAATCTGGAGGAACTTCAGATAGAGAACCTGATAAGTGACTCTTTGGCCTACAAGCTGGGGAATAATAGTCAACGTCGGATGCTGGGCACCTTGTTTGAGGCTAGATTTGCCAAGTTGAGAGAACAGATGGATGCCAATGAGTATGCTTTGTTAAAGGCCACAGGCTTCTCTGTTATTGATCTTGGCAAGGCACACGAGATAATGAGCGAAGCAGATGCAGTGTTATTACAGAGCGCTACCATTGCAAACTGGAAAGAAGTACTGTCCTTTCTCATGACAAAGCTTTATGAGTTGCCATCTGTGCAGGAAGATTTAGAGGATGATAGCCATAAATTCGTAAGCGACATCATCAGTGATAAAGTGATGATGATAAAGATATGTGAGTTTTGGATGGAAGGCATGACGTACAGGGTGATAGAAAATGCACTTGGCGTAGAAAGTCTGACCGTGGACAGAATAATAGTTTCTATTATCTTTATGCAGAATGCCCTTGTCAGAAAAATACGTCCGCTTATAACCTTTATGAAAGCAAAATACGAAGTGGATAACGGCTTTGTAGATGCCTTTCAGAATATGATGTCATTTGGCATACTGATGGAAGAGCAAATGTATTTATATCAACATGGACTTAGAAACAGGGTTAGTTTACAAGGCATAGGCCAGTATTTGCAGACGAAAGGCGGTTTTGCGGGAGATTATGGTTACCTGCGACCATACATCAGGAAACAAATGGACGAAATACGTGAATTTATGTTTAGCCAGTCCTATCCTTTTATTGCTGTTGAAAAGATTGAGCACTGGCTGATAAATAAGCAGGATTGAAGCATAAATATAGACTTGTTTAAAAAGCTATAAATATAATGAAAAAACTTATGGTTTTGGCAGCGGGGCTGCTTCAAATTCCCGTCATCAAGAAAGCTCGCGAGATGGGCTACTATGTCATTGCCGTAGATGATGACCCCAATGCTCCTGGAATGGCATTGGCAGATAAGGCAATTGTGCCGGGTGGTCTGATGAATGAAGAGAAGTTGGT
>AUXO013266172.1_pt1 | contig 21445 bp, 35 predicted proteins | sample 768731 | NCBI WGS metagenome assembly AUXO01 (sample SAMN02715735, study PRJNA202380) | gut metagenome | biome: sheep rumen | host: Ovis aries | place: New Zealand: Palmerston North
AGGCTTTATTGAGGGCGAATGGGAAAGAGCGTGGGACGGATTCCCCTATGCGAAAGGATATGCACCCGAAAAGCCGGATGAAGCCAAACGGGCGGATGTCCGCGCCGTTCGTAATTCATACTTAGTCAAGTACGTTGACCCGAAACAGCTGGTGCTTGTCTGGAATAACCTGTCAGAGGAAGAACGGAAGGAATACACCGATTATCGGCAGTATCTGTTGGACTATCCTGAAACGGAAGAGGATTGGTACGAACGGAATCCGAAGACATTTGAAGAATGGAAAGAACAGGAATGGTAAGTTCCATTATTGAACTTATTTTAGCATTTTTAGGAGATAGTAGTATAAGAAAGAGGAGTGAAATTTTATTTTCACTCCTCTTTCTTTCAATCTAAATCCTCATCCCAAATTCCAAGGAACATTTCATCATTCGGAGAAAATTCATAATTATTGATTAGAATGTTTGCTATATTTCGTATAACTTTTATAGACTTTCTCGTACAATTTCTACTATAAATCTCTCGATAACATCTCATAATTGAGCTTAGATTTTCTTTGTCAGTTTGTTGAATTTCCTGTTTAGTCATTTATTTCTCCAAATCAAGAGTCATGAGATGTTTCACAACAGACCAGCGTTTGTATCCGTCTTTACATACTCTCTTTATAAAATAATACGTTTCTCCACGAATTTCAATCAGCTCTCCTTCTACTTTGTCTTTAGCAGCTAGAGCTTCTTTTTGATTTTTAAAGATCCTTCTCTGCTGATAATTCTTTGTTAATTTAACAGATGCAGGTGTTTCAGATTCAGATGGAATAGAAAGATCACTGTGATTACTTATATCAAATTTCTGATTTTCTTGCTCTTCCTGTTTAGTCTCAACAATATTCTCTGGTTTTAATTCGAGAATATCTTCTTTATTTTCAGACACAGATTCTTTAATCTTTTCAATAGTGATTTGATATTCTGTTGTTGATCCAAGATGTTTCCAGCTTAAATCATAACCGTGTTCCTTAAATGTTTTAAACAAAATATCAAAAAATTTAATGATATCTAATTTACAGTATTCGCATAGCTCTGAAAAGTTAATAGCTCCAAGTATTCTTTTTTCTGGATTGACAACTAAGAATTTAATCTTGAAGATATTAACATCCTCATCTCCGTTCATCACTTTAAGAATATTTATTAGCATATAAACATCGAACGGAATAACATTAACACCCTCACCAAGACTTACTTGGATTCTTAGATTATCTGTATCTTTAGCATAGGATTTTAATAAAGCTGAACCAGAATATTTTGTAATAAGGAAGAAAAGTCCAATAGGAATCATACAAAATAGACTCAGATACAAACAGTCTCCATAGTCTGGATTTACATCTTGATATGTCAAGAAAGCAAACAATATTGGTACCAAGACAAAGGTTAAAATTGCAAACCAAGAGATCATGATTAGTGGTGTAGCACATGCAATAAAAACACTCTTCACTTTTTGTTTTAAGTCTACAAGGTTCATTTTTATTTCTCCTACGATATTTTAGACATTAATTCTGTAAGACTTGAGAGAGATAAATTGGTTGGTTTGAGAATTCTATCAGCTGTCTCTAATTTTAACTTATTAGAAAGGACGAGTCCTGAAAGATAAGAGATTATCTCATTATCATTCATCTCTTCGAAATTTTTAAATATATCATTTAATTTAATTATTGACTGAGCTGGAAATTGACCATGGTAAGATATTTTATCAATAAATTTTGAAACAACAGTGTTTATAATACTCCAGTCAGAACAACTATTGTTATTCCAATTGATTGAAGATAACATTTGGTACACTGATCGCACTGTTGGAAGTTTTGTTATATCTGGTTTAACAGGTTTTAAATTAGCGAACTCTACACCCCAACCAATAATATCCCATTGATCTTGTTCAGATATTTCATCAATAGAATTAAATAGAAACCTACAAGTTGTATAACCAGACACTGTACCTAACAGAAATCCTCCAATTTTAGTGGAATTTCTGAATCGATTACTTTCCTTTAAAAATTGTAACCAATCTTCATGGATGTGCAGAATTCGTTTAAGGATAGCAATAATATTGTCTTCAGTTACATCTTCTCTCTTGATGCATTCATATGGATTCTTTCTAAAAAGATGAAGGATCATTGAATTTCTCATATAATGCCTCCTGTGTTAGAATTCATCCATTATTCTGTAAAATTCAACTGGCTCATGTAGTATATAAGTATTATATGCCCAAACGAACCAATACGGTCCTGAATTTTTTCCATTATATTCATTTACATTCATGTAAACGCAGTGCAGAGAGCCATTTTCATCCTGAAATACAGCGTTTATTTCATGCTCTGAATTAAGATAAAATTCTATATAATTGATCCTTGTATTTCCAAAAATCATGTCAATATCAAAGATAACCTCTCCACCCAGATAATTACCATATCCTGTCACATCATAGAGAGGACGTTCTGGAGTTATGCCATACTTAATCTTTTCTCCAATAACATAATCAAGAGCTTCATCTCTGACTTTATTTAGATTATAAGGGGTGACAGCTTTTCCTATTAATTGCTTAAATATCTTAGGTAAGGAAAGCTGATCAGCTCTAATTAGGTCTTTTGCTGCTTTAATTAAGTCTGACATATAAATCTCACTTATTTTTAAGATAGGAATATTTATGGAGAATTTCTTTGGCTTTAGTACCAAATTTTTGCATCACATCTGCCTGATCGTCAGAATTACAGAATCTGATTTCCTTACCAGAATTAAAATCAAAATTACGAAAATTAGAGTAGAAGAATAAAGCCTTTTTTAGTTCATCATTCTCTGATTTTAATTTCTTATTTTCTTTTATTAAATCTGGATAAGCAACTAAAGTGACATTATCTGTATCTGCTTGAGCCATATAATTATTGAAACCATTAGTATTCTGGAATTGTTCTAATGGAAACGTATAACCAAAATGTTGCTCTACAAACAGCTTTTCAGCCTCAGGAAGAGTTGTACAAAATCTACTAGAATTATACTTAATAAACTCATAATTGTCTTGTACAAGCCTTGCTCTTTCTTGTGGATCTGTATAATCCACTATGTTGATACTACTCCCAGTTTGGCTAATCTGAGATTGAATGGATTCTTCTGTATTAACATAATACAGTTGATCAAGCTCCATAACCTTCTTTGGTGTGAGGTATTTTATCTCAAATAAATACATTATTCTTTCTCTCTAAGTAAGTGAATAAAATCAGCAATCTGGTTAATCATTGCTGAAAATTGCTTCTGCCACTTGTCCTTATCATCAATATTCCGATAAAGATTTTGGAGATGGTCTCTGATTAAACCTAATTTCCAAGCGAGGTCTTTCGGATCTTTTGTTCTAGATGAATCCATAAATTCAGAATGAATTTTATTACACAAGTCTTGATCCCATGTATAACTCTTTAAGTCTGTAACAACAGCTCCCCAAGCAACACACATCCCATTGATCATAATTGTAACAACATCTGATTTTAACTTATGACGATAATCTGTCTCCAGTGAAACAGATTTAGCCAGAAGTTCATTGTATTTCTTACGACTCAAAATAACAAAAGGAAAGCACATTTTATAACTCCTATTAATAAATATTCATTGGTTCAGTTCTTTGTTTACAATCACAAGGACAAGTCTTGCATGGTTTAAGAGAGACAATAAATGGACATTTTGTATCTGAATTTTGTTCCTTGGTTGCTTCTCCCCAAGTTTTTCCTGTAGCAATCCCCCACTCACCAGATGAGTTGCTATAAGAATATTCTTCTTTTTCATTAATTTTATTCTTCATATATAATCCTATAAACTCGAATATGTTTTGCATTCTTTGGATTATCTTCATTGATCCAATTGGCGTGTTGCTTCGCTTTTTCTTCCGATTTATAAATTCCTAAAATTGTAGAGGAAGAATCACAAAGGAGTGGATCAGCAAACGAATATTCAATAATCCAACGAAAGGATAAACCTTCATTAAACTCATCTTCCGTCATTGAAAAATCCTTTCTTTAATTTGTATTCAATCTTTTTTGTTTCCTTAACTTCGCAAAAATCATACATATTCTTAGAACACAGTGTATTGATTAAATTTTGTTCAGCATGACTTCTTGTACTTAGATGACCCATAGCAACACCACAGAGAACAAGTAAAATTAAAGCACCAAATGTCAACCAGCCATCTAAATCAAATCTCACATCTACCACCATAAATCGCCATAATTCTTACCAAACCACTCGCCAAACAACAAGTGTAAGGCATCCTCAACATACATCTGTTTTAAATACCTAGTATTAGCTTGAGATTTGTTCACCGTCTCTCTTAATTCAGCCAAAGTCATTTTATTATTCATAATAACTGAGCAATGACTTAAAATACTGTCATCATTCCAAAATTGATCTGTATACTTATCAACTTTTATTGATTCATGAGACTCAATCTTTGTTATATACTCTAACCACAGTATCTTTTCATCAAGTTCATGTTGCCAATTCTCTAATGAGTTACGATCTGCTGGATATCCAAAATTGTATTCTCTTAAACATTTAAGACGAGGTAATAGCCACTTTTTGAATGAGTCATAGACAGACCAAGAATCTTTATACACACATGCCTTAAATTTCTTTCTGTTTTTAGTACCATTCTGCATCAATAAACTCTCCAGTATAATTTTAACAAATATACTCTACAACTGAGATATCCACAAGTATTTTATTTGCTACGCTGGACTAAACTCTTTTTCCAATCATTTGGCTTTTCAATACCAATAAGACTATATGGAAGTAGACTATTTATAGATTCATACCCATCTATAGTCTTCCATTCCTCCTCATCAAGTTTGAATGGCTCTGTCTCACAAAGATAACAAATTCCATCTTTATCCAATACAGCATATTGATATATTTTATTAGATGAATCTAAAACCTCTTGTAAGGTATATTTCTTGTTGAAGAATAATTTATCTTTAAAATCTTCAACAAATTTCCAGTATTTGTCATAAAGATTTTTAGACTCTTTATCTTGAGGAAAGGTTGGAGCTTGTTTCTGACCAAACATTCGCTCAGACATTGTTTGCATACACATATCAATTTTTTGAGCTTCTTCCTCTGTTGGAAATCTGTCTGAATAATTTAATCTATCATCTTTAACTACATGCCAATGATGTATGAGATTTAAATCAACAGCTTGTCCAAATAGACAAGCTTCTAGATGATATGGATCATGATCCACTAATTCAAAATGTTTTTGAAATGAGAATGAAATTAAACATGTATGATCTATAAATGTTTGTATCTCTAGAGTTCTGTTTAATGTCCCATGATAGACTTTGTTAAATTCAAAACTTTTATAAGATATATTCTGTTGATTTCTATCTTTAACAAGACATCCAAATGGAAGTGGAATATTAACGCTAAATTCTAAATTAAAGAATTCAAAATGAAATCTTATTTGATCTAAGTCTATTCTAAAATCAATATACAAAATATTAGAAGAATATTCTGTTAACCAATTAAAGAGACACATAGCCAACCTCTCCTAATGCACCTTGAATTGATTTATTTAAACATTTTACAAGATCTTGAATGACCTTCATGTCTTTAGTCTTAGTTTCAATATAGAAAACTTTATGATCTTCTCTATTTATGTCAGCGATATCATAACACACATTCCAGTGTTGATGTTGCACATCTAGACAATTGAAACAGAATTTGTGTAAAATTTCAAAATTCTCTATCTTGAACCAAATACGACAAGGATCTTTTCCATGTCCTACACAACAACTTAAAGTATATAAACCCTGAATTTTATTGAGAGTAAAGATTAGCTCAACTAATTCTGTATCAATATCTTGTAAATTCTTATGTAATTCACGAAGTGATTTTTCTTTCTCTTTCTCAAACTTAGATTTATTCATTTTAGCAAATTCCGATTGTTTGTGTGTAAATCTTCTTAAGAGGACTTTTTCAGCTAGGATTTTAACTGGGATTTTTGTTATAGTATGCTTAGAAATTATATATTGATAATTAATCTGATAGTTTTGGCAGAACTTTTGAGCAGATATTCCTTCAATATTATATTTAATTGCTGCTGGCATATTTTAATTCTCTTAACTAAATTGAAAAGTTTGTACAGAACCATCAGCAAAAACTTTCTTTAACAATATATCACCATCAAATTTATCTGAATGAATATGTGCCGTAGAGAAAATAGCATCCTGAGGAACTTGTTGCGTTGCATAACTAACAACTTGTTTCAAGGAAATAAATTCTCTTCTTTCTGGTATAAGAAAATGATTGAGTCCTGTATTATTTGAGACATAGTCTATAGACTCAAGATTGATAATAGAGATAAAGTTTTTATTTTTCATTATTCAGTTTCTCCAATTTGAAATCCCATACCGCAGGATATTCAACTTGTTTAAATTGAGGTTGACCAAATTCATTATATCCTACAGGAATATTAATAGTCCAGAAATAATGAATAATCTTACCACTAAACCCAAATGAAGATAAATCAACCCTTGTCTCAAGAGACCTTATTTTAGAGATTCTATTGTCTATCATCTTGACACACTATTTTATAAATTCGAAAACCAAAGAACAATTTAATAAATTTAAAAGTAAATTTATCTATATCTTGATCTGGAATTGTGATAACAGATATAAACTCAGAATTACTCTCAGTTGACAATTTAGATGGATAATCGTAAGTCTTCAAAATTAACTTGTTTTCAAATTCATCCAAAACCTTGGTCTTAGGGTAATTAAGACCATATTTGTCTAGGATAAATTTATTAAATTCTGAACAGATTAATTTTTTATCCATTTATTTAAAGCCTCTTTCTTAAAGACTTCTGGGTTAGGAAAGATGAGATCATTTACATCTACACTCTCATTTCTCCTCTTTGTTAAGTGATTGACTTTAACAAATTCATCACGATACTTTCGTGCACTAGATTCTGTTGGAAAAGTGATTGACTTACAGAATTTTTGGCTTACATTTCGATATTGAAATAATCTCCTATCCCTAGATGAAGAAGTCGGATATAAATAAAGATTATTTTCTTTAGGTTGATAAAAATGCCCTAAATCATTATCCTTCTGTTTAGAAGACAACTCAGCAACAGGAGCATTAAATAAAACTTCCCTCGCGATCTCTCGAATACTCCGTCTAAGAGAAGAGGGAATAACTACTCTGTTAGAACAGACTCTCACACCACGTTTAGATTTTAAAGTTCTGATATTGAAGATCATTTTATTATCCTTTTAATTGTGCATTCAGCTAAAATTTCAATGTTATCTTTTTGCAGTGTTTCAATTTTGTCAACAAGTTGAATGATTTCAATTATGCCAATACTCAGACCAACACATACTCCAAATAAAAATTGTTTTGTGAATATTTTAGATATAGCTTTCTTCATCCAACTCATCTCCATTATCTCATTTTAGTCTATTTTTATTGATAATAAAAGCAAAAATTTTGTTAAGCAATTTTTAAAGGTTCTTAAATGTGAAACATATTTTGTTATGTATCTTGTTTCGCCTTTTTAGTTAGTGTTATACGACCGTGGGTTTATTTTCCACGGTCGTTTCTATTTACTCACAAATTGTAAAGCTGAAATAATTATCTTTAAGCCCTCTTTGTACTATCTTTCTAAAAGACGAAAGACGATCTACTAAATTTAGTCTTTTTAAAGCTTCCTCAACAACAGCAACTGCATGACCAAACTCTTTCACAATTATGTGGTGTGTAGTTGTATCACCACTGTGTGGATAAATGCTTAGTTCTATTTCTCCATAAACTGAGGAAGCATTAACACTCATTGTTCCACAATCATACTCGTATATCCTGACAATTCTTTCTACATCTTTTTCAAACTCAGGGTATGGAATTTTAGATTTCTTCAACTCTTCAGGAATCTCTAAATGATGACAATCTCCTCTCAAACAATTCAGTAATGACATCATAACTTTGAGATCAGTCTCATTGTTTATGACTATGCTCCAATTTATATACTCAATTTCTGGGACTTTAATTATGCATTCATAACTCCCTGAATGTGGGTGAATGTATTTTGTAATTTCAAAATTATCTCCTTCAATATAATGTTCGTCACACCAAGATATATATTTCCAATGGAGACTATCACCCCAAATTAAGTTATCTAAACTTTCTTGCACAAGCTTGCTTAAAGCTTCATTTTCTGCCTTTTCAGATGTGTTAATTACCTCTGAAATGTTTTTATTTGTAAGGTCGATATTATTCATTTATTTCTCCTCACTCATCTTTCTTCTCAGCTTAATTACAGAAAAAGTTTCTTGACCAATCAAATTCTTCACCATAAATTCTTGTTGATTATATTTGTTCACACAATCAACAACTCGTTGAAGTTCATCTGCAAATCCAACACATTTATCAATACACTCCTCAACCTGAACATTGCCACGTTTATTGCGAATATGTTTCCAGAACTGATACCAGTGTGTTTTATATTTTACTCTGAAATGGTTTGAATCTTCCAGTACGAATCCCTCAAGACCTTCATCAATTCTTATTTTTTGACTAACAGGAAATTTATAAAGAGATTCATATTCATTGATAAAGTCAACCATCTCTTCCTTATTCCACAAAACCCTAAAAACTTCTTTACAATTAACTTCTAATTGCTTAGAAATTTCTACTAATTCTTTATAAGGAAGAGTCTCCTCTTTTAAGCTGTTTTTAAAAGCTTCCAGTAAGAATAGAGTGGGCTCATTATATTCTACCATATGCGGATCTAAATCGCTGTTGCAGATCTCAAAAACAAGACTGTAATCATTTTGTTTAAGAAAACCATACAGCTTGTTGTATAAACCTTTTTCTTGCAACAAAGACTTAAAATAGAGAGCATATCCACCTTCATTGGTGCTCTTAGAAGCAACAAATAAATCATCTACTTGAGAATCATAACTCACAATCCCTAAGTATCCATTTTCTTTTCTGAATACATTAACAGGATATTGCATCTTATTAGCAATAGTTTCTAAACTTTCTTTCTCATCAATGTTGAAGAATTTATCGAAACTCCGAGCAACAACTTTTGTATCTCTACAGAATAATCCTCTAGCTTTCTCAGTCAAATTATCCCAACGTTTGTCATAGAAGCACTCTTTAGTAAATGAATAACTCTTGATGTCATTCTTGAGATTTTTAACTTTTACAAATCTAGAATCAGTGAGTTGCTTTATTATATCTTCATCACTTCCAATTTTTCTGAATGAATCGTTTTTAATCTGATGGCATTTAATTCCCTGTTTACTGATTTCAACAACTCTCAGATATCCACCAAATTCAACTCTTCCCTCCAGATTATAGGCTCCTGTCTCATTTCCTGAATCATAAGGAATATCATTCAGATTTCTATGCCCATGAATAGTGACAACATCAGTATTATTGACTCTAAATTCTTGGTCAATTTTTTCACTGTCACCATAGTCTCCAACTCCATTCACAATGTCTTTCTCATTTGTGAAACTGTTGGGGAGAGAGGAAACCCCAGCATGTGTGACAAGATACTTCTGATTGTTAAACAAGAAGTAAGCAAAGTCACCCTGTCTTTTACAGAATTTTTTCAATTCCGATTTGTCAAGAGTTTCTAACTGCTTAATAGTTCTTTCTCTGAATTCCTTTGAGACAATATTCTGATCCATACTGTAGGCAAGCGTATGCTGGGTGTGATTACCTTTCAAGAAAAGAAAATTACCATCTCTCTTGTGTTCAAGTAAGAATTCAAATACTTCCTTATTTTGGAGACCTCTATCTTCGTAATCTCCAACAAAGATATATTTTGTGTTAGAGTTAATAGGATTTTTATCAAAATATTCTTTCAGAGGATCCAAACATCCATGAATATCTCCAAACACAACTATCTTCTCAAACTTATCATAAGAGATAGGTGTATAATCAGAAGAATCTTGTTGGACTAATTTAATGATTTTCTCAAATTCCTCTTTAGTAATGACTTTACACCAAGAAGGAATGGGAGTCTGCATGTTATTATACATTCTTTCAACAACTTCTTCAGGAACTTCCTGCCATTCATGTCTAGATTTATTACGTTGTTGACAAGTTTCCAGAGTCTCATCAAATGTGACCACAACACATTCAACATTATTCTCTAAGCAGAATCCTTTGTAATAGTTAATGTTATCAACGTTACAGTGAGTTGCATCAACAATGGTTGTGTATCCCTTCAATAATCTCTGTTGAACAAGATTGTGGATAAACTCCCATACCTGTCTATCATTTTCAGGATTGACTTTCTTAGTGAATTTACCTTTGGGATATACAGTAGGAGAATACAGAAGACGAATATCATCTGCCCCAATAACATACCCTTTAAGGACATCTTCGTATTTTCTAAGGAATGTACTCTTACCACATCCAGGAACACCACGAAGTAAAAATAATTTTTTCATAACAAAACCTCAACTAAGATAATCCAACTCATTACTCTTATCTTAGTTGAGGTGATAGAAGAACACAAGTTTAAAATTTCATACCATCATAAAATCCAAGAACTTGTTTTAACACAGACTTTACCCAAGCATTCGGTCTAATGTGATAGTTATTAATTTCATTTATATGGTGATCTTCATTCTTTTCGCCATTATTAAGCATACAGTTGACATAGTCATTTAACACTTCTCCAACTGCTCCAGATCTGGAAATTCCAGCTTGACAATTTATAAATAGAGTTTTTGATTTATCTATTTTATCAATAAAATCTTTGATCTGTTGAGCATGTTCAGTTGAAAATTTAATGCCATCTTCCTTATCTGATACATCTTCAAAAACCAACTTCAGTATGTTTGGACCAGAGGCAACACCTTCATGTCCTTCAATCTCACCAATTGAGATAAAGTTATTATTCTTAAAGAAGTCAGAATTCGCATCAAATTGAGTAACATATTTTCTAGGTACAACTAAAATTTTCATATTCCATCTCTCAAATTAAATTCTTCAGCATGGTGTCTAATGAAACCAAAAAGAGCTGTGTTGATTATTGGTCTCATCTTATCCATTATTTCATCAATCTCTTTTTCTGATTTATTTTCAGATTGAAGTTGATATTTTAAAGCTTCATCAAATCTGGTGCGCATCTCATGAGCATAGGTTTCAAACTGATCAAGTGTCAAGTAATCACTCTCTTGTCTACCAGATACAGTTGTATAAGCAGTATTAATAATGTAAGCTGACTTGCTCAAAGTTGAAGCAAAATTAACTAAATCTGACATTAATATTCTCCACTTAAAATTGGAAATTCAGAACGATTGATTTTGAATGCCCTTGTATTAAGATACTTTTTCAACTCTTCAACCTCCAGGTCTTTTATTGATCTAGACAATTTCTCTTCCATTCTGACTTGATTTCTAACATCATTATAGACTTTTATTCTGTTTAATCTCAATTGTTGAGATCTGTATTGGGGTTTATTCTTAGTCTTCTCAAGTTGAGCTTCTGAGAGTTTAGTTTCTATCATCTCTTTATATCCAAGCATAATGTCATCAGTCCATACATCAAGAGCTGACTCAGCCAAATAATAGTCTATATCTTCTAAAGGTTGACCGAAGTGATCTGCCATACAACATAACAGAAAATTCTTTACTTTTTGTCTGGCACAATTATATTCTGACCCTTGTGTTAATTCTAAAACCATATCAGTTCTGGTTCCATCATTCATATCAAACCACTTCCAAATATTCATATGATTACCAGCAACCAGCCTGATAAATTTAAACTTCTTGTTATCAATCCTCAATTTGTCTTTAAATTCATCAGTCAGTTGATACAAACCAATAGAATCATGATCATGATGCTTAGGAAATTCATTCTTATCTGTAAATGGCTTGCCAATATCATGAAACATTGTGCCAAAGTAGATTAAAGACTTGTCAGGGACACTAAAATTTTTGAAGTAATTATCCAAGAATTTTATTGCATTCGCTGTGTGTCCCGCTGTGTTACCCTCCGGATGCCATTTAGGATTCTCTGGTGAATTCCACAATTCTTCCACTTCTGAGCAATAGATAGACCAGATACCAAAATCATGAAACATCTCAAATAATTGTTGAACTGCACAATTGTCAATACACTTGTCCAACTCTGAACGAATTCTATCTTTAGGAACAGTCTGAAAATCCTCTGATTTAATTATCTTTCTTACCTCTTTTTCTGTCTCAGGCTCAATAGTAAACCCAAGAGTAGAAGCAAATCTTATTGCTCTGACAGCTCTCAGTGGATCTTCAGCAAAATGTTCTTTAGAAACCATCCTGATAATTTTATTATTTATATCAGATATAGCTTGATCTGTTAAAGAAGTTTTAACAATTTCGTATCTCTCATTCATTACCAGAGTGTTTATTGTAAAATCTCTCCGATAGAGGTCTTCTTCAAGAGTTATGTCTGGTGTAAAAACAAATTCAAAATCCTGGTGTGAATTACCAGTTTTAATTTCTTTACGAGCCAGAGCATACTCATCTTTAGTCTCAGGATTAATAAAAACAGGAAATTTTGTTCCATGAATAAGGATGAATCCTTTCTTCTTTAATTCTTCAGGAGTTCCTCCAACAACTACGAAATCTCTGTCATGTGGAATTTTACCCATGACAGTGTCTCTACAATATCCACCAACAATATAAATTTCCATATCTACCCTCGTGTACTATTAACGTAGAGAAAAGTGCCTAAGAGCATACCAAGTCCAATAATTGCTGCAAGGAAAACTAAAAATTCATAATTATTAAGCAATTTATCCATCAGTCAACTCCGTTCCCATATCTGTTTTTAAGATAGTCCATTACAGATGGAAGAACAAGATAAAAATCTGTCTACACAATTTTATTCATTAAGACTTCTGTGTTAGACATTTGTTTGAAGTAGAGTGAAGCATAATCTGGCTCATTTGTCTCAAACACAATATTATACCCAAAATTTTTTAAGATTATTTTTACGTCTTCCCAATCTGTAACAAGTGAGCATCTAAGACGAAATTTAGATCTTGAAAATGGAAACAATAGTCTTGGCATACAAAGTATCCTTATACCAGATGAGATAACACCAAAGATTTGATATAATTGATTAGGACAAGATTTAGAATGGAATTTATCAAAAAATTCTCTTAATTCTTCTGGTGTACTTATTTCTCCAAATATGATACGACTTCCAGACCTTGTGGCCACCTGTTCATGAAGTGTTTCAGCTGTATCAATTTGAAAATAGAGAAATTGTTTGCTAGTCATCGAGTTTGCTCATGTTTCCTATTATATGCTTACTTAGATCCTGAGTTACATTTATTTTAATAAAATGAGAGGCGGGTAATCCCCACCTCTTTTATTTTAGATATAAGATGTAAACACTGGAATATGTTCAGATGTGATTTTCTTATCTGACACACACTCGCTTGTCATCTTTAACAATTCACTATCTGCATAAATAACATTCCCATCTTGATCACAATAACCAATTGGCAATGATTTACAAATCCATCGTTTAGATACTGGATCATATTCAGCCAGATTATTATCTTTATTAAACTTCAAGATAGATTCTTTTCTTCTCTCCTTCAGAGAGATCTCTGGCCTAAAAACAAGATACAAATTTAGACAGGTTGACACCAATAACGCAACATAAAACAATTCCATAATTTTTCTCCTTCCATTAATCAAATTCCCAATGCCACCCACTGGCATGGCCCACTATTTTTCCATCTTCATCATACACCCAACAGCTTTCTTGTTGATAAATAAATGCATCTATCTGATCTTCGGTAAATCCAATATCCATTGCCATTTGATACATTTCTTCAATTGAATGATATCTGTTAGGTTCTCTCTGAGAAATAGATTCATCAGCAAACTCTTTGTGTGGACTCCCACAAGGATATCCTGTATACAAATATCCAACATGTTTGTATTCTTTATTGGGACCAGAAATTCCAAAAATTGTTTTGAAATATGTTCCAATGCAAGTATCATCTCCAGCCATCAAGTAACATTGAAAGCCATTAGAAAAGTTTTTCCAAACAATAACCCGAGTCCATTTCATATTATTTACCTATTACAGATACAAGACTTTACATTCTTTACCAAGGTCTTTTAAACGCTGTATGTTAGCTTTTGTTCCACTACTCTTACAATCCCAGAAGGCTATTCCACAGTCACAATCCATAGACATCTGTATATCTTTATTGGTTTGCTTATTCCCAGAGCATCTTTTTATTGGTGTGTTAGAGACCACTAAATTTCTTGGTTTTTCTCCAATGTGATAGACAACAAAAGGAATATCATAACAATTACAGTATTTCTGAACTTGGGTGTCTACTCCATAACAGTCACCAACTAAAACAAGAATATCATCAGACTTTAGAAGAATACAATCTAGAATTGATTTTATTAAATTGTAGTCATTAAGAGACCTGCTTCCTGATATGAAGATTTTCTTCATCTATCACACCTTGTGAAGAGTGAGAGGAATAAGAATTCCTCTCACTCATATATTTTACTTACCAATTCTGTTAGATAAATCATACAGAGCCTGTAAACCCACTGCCTCAAAAGGATTAGTTCCACCATTATTTCCACTGCCAGAGATAATCATGTGTTCAGGGAATTTAACACCAGCCAATGCTTTGGCAATACCAATCTTAGTTTCCATTTCAATCTTTGCTTTTTCCAATGGTGTCAAGCCAGCTTCAACCAATTTCTTAGCGGCAAAAGCTTCTGCCTCACCTTGAGCTTTAATCTTAGCAGCTTCATATTTTGCCTGTTCAGCAGCAAGTTTTGCAACCTCAGCACGTTTCTGAGCTTCAACAACTTCTGTTGTTTTCTGAACTTCAGCATTGGCTCTCGCCTCAGCAATACGTGCTTTTCCTTGAGCTTCAGCAGTTAAAGCATCCTGTTTAGCACGTTCTGCGTTTGCAGTAGCAACAACTTTCAACTGTTCAGCTTCTTTCTTTTTCGAGATAAGGTCATTGATTTTAGAGTCGTAACCAAAATCATTAACAACAAACTGCAAGATTTCAATACCATAGTGTTTCAACAAAGAAGGTTTCTGAACAATAGGTTCTCCATTTGCATCATATACAATATTGATATTACGCTGTTTAAACTTTGTACCATTCTCGTCAACTGAATCAATGATCTTAGCGGATGTTTTGAAGATACCCTTTTCCAACTGTTGCTTGGCTGCATCTGAAAATTCAGCACGACGTGTAGAGTATGAGTCTTCAGCAACCATCAATGTAGCAGCTTGTGACAAAGCTTCAGCAACATTCTTACGAATCAAATCATCTTCAATAGATTTAAAAGATCCATAGTCACGGTGTAACTCTTTTTGTAATTCTGGAGTCATAGGGAGTTTGTATTTAACTGTACCTTTAACGTCGGCAACAGAACCATCGTTAAATCTTACTGTCATATTGTAGTCTTCAAAATCTAAATCATCAGATACAGGATACGTCGTAATTTTACCCATACCTTGCCAGTATAATCCAGGTTCTGAGCGAACAGTAACTTCACCTGTAACTGCTGCCTGTTTAATCTGATAATAACCAAATGTGTTTGTTTCAAACAAACTACCTGCCATGATAACGAATATAACTGCACAAACTCCAATGGTTAAGAGAGTTAAATTTTTAAATGAAAAAAAGTTATCATCCATCTTAGTATATCCTTTCAATTAGCCTAATAGATTCAACTGAGAATCAGTATGCTCTTTTAGCAATTAAAAAGAAAGTATAAAAAATGAACAATGAGAAATTTAAAATTATTCTTACGAAGTTTTTCAGCATATTTTTTAGCTGTCTTAATAGATATTTCTGAAAGTTGTATGTTTTTGATATCAGAAGCTCTAACTACATGATAAAAAGAATATTGAGAATGATTTTCATCTTCATTCTCACCTAACTCATTTTTACCTGATTTAAAATATTCATAAACTTTTTTTAAAAAAGTTTTATAATATTTTTCATTTGATTCAATTAAATTTGGTTTAATAACAGATAAATAAGCATTTGTAAGCTGCACTAAATCTAAGAATGTTTCAATATCCTTAGACTGACTAACTAACTGTCTACCATTTTCCTTTACAAATTGAAATAAAAATTCTCTTGTATGAGCTCTTAATTCTCCATCTTGAAGTGCATAAAATTTTTCAAAATCTTTTAGAAGATGTTCAGGTGAATATTTGAAGTAGTCTAAAAAGTGAGTTAATTCATGAATTAAAACTTTCATAATACCAAGGATAAATCGTTCATTTTGTTCCTTAGACAGACTACGAAACGAATTTAGTTTTCTATTATTCATTAAATAACAAATAGAGTTTAACAGCAATGTTATTTTAAATCTTTGTAAATCATTTGTTTTAGCAAAAATTGATCCAAGATCATCTATATCTTCTCCATATTCTAACTGTACAGTGATAGATTTTAAAATTCCTCGTGTTTCTGGAAACTGTTTTAAAATAGTTTGAATATTAAAAGATGCTTCTTTAGAAAATCTATTTGTAACGATAAGTGGATATACAGTCTCAACAAAAACTCTATTAGCGACATCTTCAAGAGTTTTAATATCAAACATCAAAGTAAAAATTTTTTCTCTAAATATTGGTTCAAATTCTTTAAAAGTTGATTTGTTCTCCTTAAGAGATTTTTTCAACATTTCTATAAAAGTTTTTCTAAAATCAGCCAGTTGATTCATAGTCATAGTCATAGTCATCTTTAAGACAATAAACTTTTCTTCCAATATCCAATTGGTTTATTCACTGGAACAGCTACTAACTCAAGCTGTAGATCAAAATTTTCTTCTTCTAGTTCTTTAATAGACTCTGTCAAAAAAGATTCATTATGTTCTAGGATTTCTTTTACATCCTTTTGATTTAATAAAATGTAGTCTTTGGCTGTCTTAAGATACACATCTTCAATGGAAGAAGTATAAGAGATTAGGCTGTCAAAATCACATACTCTTTTATTATGCAAACATGCATCTTCTAAGACCATAAAGATGCAAGCTTCCAATTCAATTGGTGAATTCATATACTGTCCTAAACTTTGTTGTTTAACAAATGAACACATCACAGGAACGCCATATGTTATTGTCTGTTGCCAATGACATACTTCATGGGACAATAAAACATAAAATTTATCCGAATGAATAAAATCTAGCATATTGTCTCTTGATAGATTTTTATCCAGATTAGCCATATTGATACACATTTCAAATGGATTAGTTGTTGGATTAAAACTAGCAAGTGTATCAGACTCTCCACTGTTATGCTCAAAAACAAATGATAAAATTGGACTTTTAAAGAGAGCTTCTTGATTTAATTCCCAACAGTAAATAATTGATTCATATCCATTTTTTATCAAATTTTCTATTGATTGTAAAAGACTTTTACATCTCTTTTCTGATAATTGAAAAGAAACATAAGAAATTGGTCTCTGTAGCAAAGCCTCAGACAAGAGAAGATCTATGTATTGCTTCCTGTAAAAGTCTCTTTTAGACATTCTCTTTCTTTTCTTCTTTATCGGCTACTTCTGCCTTCTTGGTTAGTTTTGACAGCTTAATAAACCACAGAGAACCAATTACAGCTGCAACAGCAATGAATAATCCAAATGTCATTTTATATCCTTTCAAATAAAATTAACACACAATAACTATGCCTCTTAAAGAGAAAAAAGAAAAGTGTAAAAAATGAAGATACGTTCTATTTATAAAATTTTAATTCTACCTTTTAGCAGGAATTTAGGATATGGATGATCGTCTTCTAGAATCTTATAAAACAATTTTTAAAAATAAATTAATACGTCTTATTGAAGATGAAATAAAAAATAAAGACAATTCTGAACAAAACAATGAAGAAAAAGGAAATGAGGATGAGAGTAAAATTGATGCTCTCGTTAATATATTGTCTTCAGATCCCATGGTTCAAAAGGCAGAAGAAAAATTATTTGAAAGTGTAAATGTTCTATCTGAGGGAGCATTTATGGACAAATTAAAAAAGATTGCTGCATTTATTGCAATTTCAGCATGTCCTCTTCTCATGTCAAGTAATGCACAAGCTGTAGAAATGGCAAAAGTAATTAAAGGTAACGAAATAGCTAAATCTTATGCTGTAGACCCATCAAAGGCTTTTGATCAAATTACTAATTTTGAAAAAGCTTTAAATCAAGGAACTTCTGGTTATAGCACATCAATAAGAGGAGATGCTTCTTTTGGTCGTAATGCAGTACTTAATGTTATCGCAGATCATAACAATTCTACTGTAAATATAAACTGTACATGGGTTGTAAAACAGGGTCCTGGTTCTTCAAAAATTAATTTTAATGGAAATCAGAATTTTAAAACATACTTTAAAAATGGTGGAGATATGTTCATAGAATATAATAGAGAGTTTGACATTAATTCCGATAAAGATATTTCTTCTATTACCAAATTAATGAAATTCGGTAAGAATTCTATGTCTAATGATAAAGAAACTGTCAAGATGGCAAAAGAATTTAAAAAAACTTTTAAATATAAATAAATTAGTCTTCTTTTAATAAGCAATAGACTCTTAAGAATCCAGATATATAAGCTCTTTTTTGATGTGTCTGGATTCTTTCTTCTAGACTACTTGTATCTCGATTGAAAAGTGTATTTACAAAGCAACTACAATATCTTTCTTCAAACTTATTCTGACAAGTTTGTTTTATTTTATTTTTATTATAAATTACTTTTTTGACATCAATATTATCAATATGTTTATAGTTATTATTCAACATACATCTTTCAAAGTCATCTGATGCACCACACAAAATGGTTTTTTCAAATTCTTCTTTGTAAACAGGTGCATCATATAAATCTTCAATTTTTAAAATCTTGCCATTGTAAAAATCTGATGCATTAGCTGAAAATGAAAATGTCAAAATTAAAGATACAGCTAACAATTTAATCATTACACTTTCCTCCAACTAATTTACATAATTTTAAATTACTCTCAACTCATCTCTGAGTAAAGAGAATTCATCATACTAAGAAATTTTATCAATCACTTGTTGTAAATTAGACTTTAGCTTAAACTTGACAAAATTTGAGTATCTGGCATGACTTACTTCTATTTCATCTTTATTGAAGATTGTGTACAAACATCTTATCAGTTTATCTTTACCAATATTTTGTGAGGCTTGTTTATAAGTACCATAAAATTCAAATATTATTTCTGAATTAGAAAACACCAGTTTTCTTAGTTCATCTTTAAATTTTATTCTTGTTTCAACAGACTTGTGTAAAATGCGAAAACCACAACAAGAAGTTGATAGACATCGTAATCCACCACTTATTGAATGATTATGATCATCAACATACAAACACTTTATTTTCATTTATTTTATCTCATTTAGCATAACCATAGAATTAGGTTTTAATTTAAACATTACAGCATTAGAGTATTTTATTGGTCTTAAATCTATTTCATTATAATTAAAAATCGAATATAAATAGTTTTTTAATTTATTTTGACCGATATTTTGTAAACATTTAATATTACTTTCTTCAACTAGATGTTTTTCTGGGTTCCAACAGAAATGACAGTATTTATTATAAAAGCCATAAATTACAAACAACTGTTCTGGTTCAGAAAATATTAGTTCTTCTAACTTATTCTTAAAGTCTATATTCTTTTTAATTGTTTTATTCAGTAGATGAAAATCAGAACATTTAGTGGAACCTGATATTGCTTTAAAAACTACATTGGGATCACATTTATCAACATATAAACACTTTATTTTCATTTACTTTATCCTATCCAATACTATCATAGAATTAGGTTTCATTTTAAAAATGATTGATTGATGAAATTTAACTGTACGAATTTCTATCTCATTTTCAGGAAACACAGTTCTCAAAAATTCCATAAGTTTCTTCTTTCCAACACTTTCAAACTGCCTTTTAGTGCACCTTGTATACCAACAGCCATTATGATAGTCCCAAAATCCACGTGCTTTTTTAGTATAGTATCCTTCTATTTTAAACCATTGTTCTGGATAGTTGTAAATTAAATTCTTAATATTATTTCTGAATATTTCTGTAGATTGTAGTTTGTGTAAACTGAATAAAATGTAACTATGTTTAAAACTAGATTCATCGTATTTCCATAAGTAAAGATCTTTAACTTTCATATGCCTCTCCACATTTTATTCAGCTTATAGCTATCTATTTCTCAATAGAAAGATATAAACATATTGTTTAAAAATTTTGATATGATCTGGGATTAATCAATGTAATTATTTCATCATTAAGTGAGATTACAGTAAAGAGAAGATTGGTTCCTATGTGTTTTAAGATAAAAAATTTTGTTTATAACTCATTAATCATCCCAGTGAAAATTATTAGCTAGTTGTTCAAACTCTTCTACATTCATTAAATAAGACTTAGCCATAAATTCCATAAATTTTCTCTTTCTTTGGTTAAATTTAACAATGTCCTCTATTTGATCATCTCTAACACACTCTTCTGGCTTTAAGGGGCTTAGTATTGAATCAATGTGTAAATCCACTGTTTCTAATTTAACCCCCTCTGTAATTATTTTTTCTAGATTATTTATCAGTCTGTTAAATTCACTATTCAGGTTTAAACTTGGGTCAGAATGTTTCTTTAAGAATTTAAAACAAGATAAATAATATTGATCCATTCTTTCTGTATTGTCCCTTATTTTTAAATTATCAAATCCATTTCTCTTCATAAGACTACTTAGCTCATTCAATGAATTTACATATTTATTTTCTGATGATTGTAACTTTGTTTCTAAGATGGACAACACTTCATTCACATTCATCTGATTATTTTTCTGAGAAAACCTTAGAACATCTTTTGCTAATTTTTTCATATCACCAACCATTAACAGCGAATAAAATAAATCTCTACTATAAGAAGTATTGGATCTGGGGAGTCTAAACAAGAATGACCAAATATCACCAATTGTATTAATTGATTCATTATCCTTTATCATAAGATAAAATAACTCTGAGATTAAAGAGTTGTATTCATCAGCGTTCAGATTCTTGCCAATCTGTTGACTCTTTGCACAAAATTTATGGTATTGTTCTATATTTTTGAATCTATCAAAAAACATCATGTGTGCAATTTCATGATGCATTATTTCAATCAAATCTTTATTAGACTGGAGTTCATCTAAGATTATTTCCTTACTGGCTTCTAAGTCGTCTATTAACTTGATACCAAATTCTGACAAACAAATATATATTATTCTATTTTTTATATCAAAACCTGCAGAACATTCATTCGGTGCATTAATATCTTTTTTCTCAGAAAAATATATTAAAACATTAAATTTATCAACCTTAAATAAAATTGATTTATGTAAATTGTCA
>AUXO015702477.1_pt1 | contig 21434 bp, 19 predicted proteins | sample 768731 | NCBI WGS metagenome assembly AUXO01 (sample SAMN02715735, study PRJNA202380) | gut metagenome | biome: sheep rumen | host: Ovis aries | place: New Zealand: Palmerston North
CCCTACAGAAATGTAGGGTTTTTTAATACATGGTACTCATGATTGAGGACTTACCGACTAAACGTGCCAAGCAGTAAATCAAATGACTTTATGCTATCAGCAGATAAATCTTGCCGTATTGTTCTACCTGTAACTATTTCTCCACAATCACTCGTATAATCACTTATTCCTTCTTTTTCATATCTAAAATCATTATAATACACAAAAAAAGCAGAAATAATAACAACCAAAATAAACAATGAAGCAAAAAAGTACTTACTATTTTGAACTCTAAATTTTAACATCCTATAAACTCTTAAGTATTATAATTTTTTTTTAACTATTATTATATAATATTTGATGATATAGTTCATTAATCTCATCTATTCTCAAACAAACTGGATGATTTTTTAGCCTAGTTGGATTAACACTATTTTTTAATTCTTCAAACTGTTTTTCTGTTGCACACGGAACAGGTAGTTCTAACACTTCAAAAATCTCCTCAATTTTCTTTGCTCCGTACTCAGCATTATCACCACCTAAAGCAATCCCAATTTCATCCAAGATGTTGCAAACATATACCTTGCCTCGAGAATCAATACATTTGTCAATATTATTTATCATCCAACGATATAGAACCCTATCGCAAAGAATTGCAGCATGTCCATGTGCTACACCAAAGATACTTGTAATTTTATAGCACATTGCATGCCCAGCTGTAGTTTGCGTTATATTAATTGCCTTTCCAGCCATATTTGCTGCTTTTAACATTCCTAAGTTCCCTGAATCAGTATTATTCAAATAGCCATCTATATTATCCAAAATACCATTAATTGCCATTTTACTATATTCAATGCTTTCTGATGTACTATTGATAGACCAATAACTCTCTATTGCATGGCACAGAGCATCACACATTGTTGCTTTTTTTTGATACAACGGTAGAGTTTTTAAAACCTTAGGCTCAAATAATACTGCATCCGGTATAATACTCTCATCTGTAATGCTTTGTTTTTTTTCATCATAATATATTACAGCATATCGAGTTGCTTCCGAGCCCGTTCCAGCTGTTGTTGGAATTGCAAGAAAAGATGTTCGACTGTTAGTTTTTTGCAAATCAAGCCACTCGCCATTATCGCCATTTCCAGACATATTAGAGTACAACTTTATGCACTTTGCAACATCTATAGCTGATCCGCCACCTACTGCTATAATAGAATCACATTCATTTTCTCTATAAACTTTCACTCCATCTTGCACATTTTCATATAAAGGATTAGCTTGAAACTCAGAAAAAGATGTTAGTTTAACTTTCTCAGCGAGTTTTTTAAAATACGCACCAAGTTCTTCTTGATACTTTAGTGAATCATCACAAACCAAAATAACACTATTGCACTTATTTTTCGAAATCCACTCGTCAATTTGTCTATAGTTTTCATCTGGTGATAATATTAATTGATTCATTACTTACCTCTTTTATTCCTCCGTTGGAATCATTCTAATGATGTCTTTAAAAGGCATAATCATATCATCGCACTCTTTTGCTCTATGATTCTCTAAAATTGTCTCAGCGGCTTTCTGCATCGCAGGAACTTCAGCTCGCATCAACTGGTTAGCATAAATAATAATATTTGCTCCACGCTCTTTCCATTCCTCTTCAGTAACTGAGTTAAACGAAGTAGGAACAAGAACTATAGGCGTAACCTGATTCTTTTCACGAAATTTTTCAATAAACTCTTGTATTTCGTCTGGTTCTTTCTTTCTGCTATGAATCATAATAGCATCAGCACCTGCATCTACAAATGCAAATGCTCGTTCAAGCGCATCTTCCATGCCTCGCTCCAAAATAAGAGACTCTATACGCGCGCAAATCATAAACTCCTTTGTTCTTTGTGCTCTTTTTCCAGCCCTAATCTTTTCGCTAAAATTCTCAACGGAATCCTGTGTTTGCACAACTTCTGTACCAAAGAGTGAATTCTTCTTCAATCCAGTTTTGTCTTCAATAATAACCATAGAAACACCTAGACGCTCTAATGATCTTACTGTATAGATAAAATGTTCAGTCTTTCCGCCTGTATCCCCATCAAAAATAATAGGTTTTGTGGTTACTTCTGTAATATCCTCAATAGTTCTAAATCGACTAGTCATATCAACGAGTTCAATATCTGGCTTTCCCTTTGCAGTACTATCGCAAAGACTAGAAACCCACATTGCGTCAAATTGATGTGCACCTCCATTTTTATGAACAACTGTATTTTCCACTATCAAACCAGTCAATCCATCATGAGCCTCCATTACAGTTACAAGACCTTTTATTCCTAAGATTTTTTTCAAGCGACCTCTTCTAATATCTGGCATTGCAAGATCTGATCTGGTTCTATTTTCAATATCCTTAAACTTTTCATCATTTGAATATGGATATTCAACAAGTTTTCCACCATATGTTGCTAAAAGAGACACTACTTCGTCTCTGATTGGTTTCTGAACACCCTCGCACCAGTCGTCCCCATGAACAACTATATCTGGATGTATTTTTTCTATATTATCCTTATATGATAAAGTATTCTGCTCTACAACCTTATAGACACCGTTTATGTTTTCAAACATAGCTTTACGTTCTTCAAAAGGAACAAGTGGTAGCCTTTTGTAACTGGCAACAACATCATCCGACATAACACCTACAATCAACTTACCTAGTTTCTGTGCCTTCTTAATAATATTAAAATGCCCACTATGCATAATATCTGTTGAAAAGCATACGTACACGGTGCGATTCTCTACTTCACGTAATTTTGCGCCCACAATTGTTAAATCTTCAGGAGTATCTATTTCAGCACATAATTGATTTTGAATATCTAAAGCTGTAATTCTCGCCTCACCTCTCAACTCATTCAAAGCATTTTCTGCATACACATTACGGTTATCATTTTCACAGAACTCTATTATCTTGTCTAACCATTTTTTCCAATCTGATTCTAACAATTTATATAATGGCTGAGCTTCCATTGCATCTTCAAAAATATCAATTCCAACATTTATAACAAATCCATCTTTAATTTGCGCCTTGAAATCTTTTTGTGGAAGTGGCAAAGTCGATGAAACAGTCATACATGACATTTCAGAACTAATCACTTTTTCAAAAACATCATTTTCGAAAACAAGGTCGCCATGCATCAGCACAACGTCACAATCCAAATATTCCCTTGCACAATATATCGAATATATATAATTAGTAGAATCATACAAAGGATTTTTCACAAAAGTAATATGAATTGGTAAATTAAGACTATCACAATATTTAACCAATATTTCATCATAGTATCCAGTTGTAATAACCACATCATGTATACCTGAATCAACTATTAGATTTAACTGTCTTGATAAAATTGTTTCATTTTGAGAAATCTCTGTCATACATTTAGGATGTTCAGAAGTCAAGTCACCCATTCTAGAGCCTCTGCCTGAATTCAATATAAGTGCTTTCATAAATATACCTCTCATTATAATAGTCAATACGATATTGTAAAATGTTTAATTCACAAAAAACTTTCAAAAATACTGATTATGTATCTAAATTATTAGTTGATATAAACACAATAAGTATACATATAGTAAAACGAAAATCTTACTGTGCACTGTAGAATTTGTCCTTTAAAATACTAAATCTTTCTAGTTCTTCTGATGACAAAAGTTTTTTCCATATTCCAATGTTTTTTGCAGAAACCTCCGGAACAAAATATTTGTTCTTATCGACATGTATACTTTCATCACAACCGAGAAAAGTATATATTTTTCTTAAAGTATTCTCATAATTTAACACTAGATCTTCAAATTGAATAAAACATATATTTTCATTATTTAATATATTTTTTACACCATCTCTCATTGCGAAATGCCATTGTAAATACATATTTACATCTCTCGATTTAGACAGTTCCTTACCAATCAAAACATTACATTGGATCAAATCAGAATAAATATCTCTCGGATCCCTGTCTACAATAAAGTATTTTGCATTAGAAAAAAACATTGACTCAATATTATATTTTTGTATAGCAATCCCTTGATCTAAAATGATTGTATTCTTGTTAAACTCATTTACAACAGGAGTAAACAAGTTGTTAATGTATTCATTTGTTAATTCGATAAATTTTTCTTTTGACGGTTTAGAAAAATACATTTTTTCTTTTTCAGAACCATCTGTACCACATAATTTTCTTTTTACTTTTTTCTCAAATACTTGTTGTTTATTTTTCTTGAAATCAAGAAACCACCAATTGCTCAAGTACTCAAAATCAACTAAATCATTAATATATTTTTCTGTAGACAGCATAAAGTTATTTCCAAAAAAACCAGAATAATCTAAGCCTATTTCCAAAGAAAAAGTTGTTGATTTATGGTATAAATGCTTCATGTGCCACAAAAAATCTCTAATAGCCATATCTGAATTTAAAATATCCCATTGTTCCACCAAATTATGATACAAATCATCTATACCGTATGGATCTTTGATAACTCTAAATTCAATATCTGCATTATAATACCCTTCGAATTCCTTCAGCAAATCAACCAGAGCACTAGACCCAGACCATCCAAATCCAGAAACTATAACATAATTAACACCATCCATATTTTTCTCCTTATTAAGCCCTAGACTTATTAAAACGATTTTTAATCACATTAAGAATATAGTAAAACTCTTTTGATCTGGTCAATACTGATAATAATATATAAACTAGTATGCCAATAAAAACTCCACCAAATACTAAAATTAAATTCGATAAAGGCAACAATGTGAAAGCAAAAACAATACCACCCATAACAAGGGATTTTAAAATGTTAGGCAAAATATCCATAATTTGCTCTTTATACCCATAATTAAGATAACGTTTTGAAGGAATAGCATTAATCAAAAAGCATATAATTAACAATAAAACATCGCCATATGCAACATATATCACTCCAATCGGCAAAGTAATTATCAGAATCAAAATTCCAACAGTCCTTTTTACTAATTCGAGTTTAAAATACATCCCACTTTTACCTATAGCTTTCATTGCTTCCAAATTTGCTGTTTGTAAAGGTTGTAATATTAGATACGAACATACTATTCTAATATAAGGAACAGCCATTATCCATTTGTCGGTCAAAACCAACAGAACTAATGGTTCAGCTATACTTGCCATTCCAACCATAAGTGGTGTAATAACAAACGAGCAAACTTGAATAGATTTTTTTGTCAATCTTCTTACCTCATCCATATCATCCTGAACCGAGGACATAGCTGGGAATAGTACCGTACTAATTGATGTAACAACATTCTCTGTTATTATAGTTGGAAATGATCGTCCTTTTGTGTAGTAAGCCAAATCATCTGCTGTATAAAACTTACCAATCAACAAGCTTCTAAGTTGATTATAAATGGTAAATATTAAATTAGCTCCTAATATTTTACTCCCATACTTAAGAAGAATTATAAGTTTCCCTACAGAAAACTTTTTTACAGGTTTCCAACCTGATGTAAAACACAAAACAATTGTATCAATTACAGAGTTCGACAAATATTGTGCAACAATAGCCCACACGCCAAAGCCTTTACACGCCATCAATATTCCGACAAAAGCAGATACTATTGTTCCGCCAATAGTTGAAAAGAAAAACTTTCTAAACTGCATATTGCGAGAAATATATGCTTGTTGAACTGACTTTACCGATGAAATTGGTACTTGAATAGCTAACACCCTTAATGTAGGACATAAAACTGGCATATCATAAAAGTTTGCAACAAATGGTGATAGAAAAAAAATGCATAGATATAACACTAAAGAAAAAATAATATTAAAATAAAATACACTAGAAAAAGCTATATCATCAGCTTCTTTGCTCTGTATCAATGCACTAGAAAAACTATCATTTACAAATACATTTGCAATTGCAATAAACACCATAATCAAGGCGATAGATCCATAATCAGAAGGTAATAAAAGTCTTGCAAGAACAACTGAAACTATAAAAGTAACCAACTGAGCCAAAATACGTTCCATAAATCGCCAGATGAAACCACTTACTATACTATTCTTTTTTTCATTTTTCATTTTTCTTATTCACCAATCCAATAAGAATTTGTTACACAATTTTAGGCAAAACCATTAATCGTCCTAATCACATAATCAATTTCTTCTACACTCATACCATAATACATAGGGAGACTAAGTTCAGTTGAACTAATTTCCTCCGCCAATGGTAAAACACCTTTTTTCAAGCCAAGATTTCTATAACATTCTTGTAAATGTATTGGGATAGGGTAGTGTTTATTTGTTCCTATTCCCATTTCATTCAAGTATCCTTCAAGTCTATCTCGATCATTACATCTAATTCCGAATATATGCCAAACCGGGCACATATGATCAGCTATAGTCGGCAATATAATTTTATCATTGGATATTTCTGTCAAATATCTATTTGCAATTCTTCTTCTCTCTTCATTCATTCGTTCCAAGTGTACTAATTTTACAGACAAAAATGCTGCTTGGAGTTCATCCAATCTACTATTATTCCCTTTGTATATATGATGATACTTATAATCTGAACCATAATTACCCAGAGCTCGAACCTTCTCCGCCAACTTTCTATCGTTAGTAACAACTGCACCAGCATCGCCGAGTGCTCCCAAGTTTTTACCAGGATAAAAACTAAAACCTGCCGCTATACCAAATGTTCCAACTTTTTGACCTTTGTATGTTGCTCCATGAGCCTGAGCACAATCCTCTATAACCTTAAGATTATATTTATTGGCTATTCCCAATATTTGGTCCATTTCACATGCTTGCCCATACAGATGCACTGGCATTATCGCCTTTGTTTTGCTGGTGATTGATTTTTCAATCAATTCTGGATTAATATTAAAAGTGTCTATTCTTGGTTCAACAAAAATAGGTGTAGCACCAACATAAGTAACAGCCAACGCCGTAGCTATATACGTATTTGAAGGGACAATGACCTCATCGCCTTCCCCTATTTCAAGTGCTTTTAGAATTAGCATTAATGCATCTAATCCATTTCCCACACCTACGCAATATTTCGCTCCACAATACAAAGCAAACTCACTCTCAAATTTTTTATCTTCATTTCCTTCTATATACCAAGATGATTTTAGCACTCTATCAAAAGCGTTCCTCAATTCTTTATCGAGTTCTTTTTCCATAGGAAGAAATGATACAAAAGGAATATTCATCATGCTGCCCCTTTCAACCCTTTTCATTATAATTAATCTTTACATATTCCAAAAATTCATTATAGTCTCTAATGTAATCCGATTCATCATACAGCTCTGATGCGAGTACCATCAAAACAGCATCAGAGCTAAAATCAAACATTTCTCTCCACATAGCATTTGACACATACAAACCCTCATATGGTTTTTCAAGAGGAATTATTTTTTTTTCTTTACCATTATCTAACAGTATTTTACAATTTCCATGAATGCAAATCAGAATTTGTTGTAATTTTTTATGTGCATGAAAGCCCCTTGTTACGCCAGCAGCTGTATCATACATATAATATACCCTTTTAATTTGAAATGGAATATCTTTAAATTCTTCAAGCGCAACAAGTTGTCCTCTATCATCCCCATGCGGTTGAAAAACATATTTGATAACTTGCATTGTTTCCTCCTTTATAATTGTTAAATGTCATAAATACTTCTTAAAAATTCTTCACTAGAATTTTTAATGGTATTGTAATACAATTGTTCTTTTTTTATTTTTTCATTCAACTCATCAACAAACAGCCTATATTTTTTTGAATGTTTAGAACTAAATCGATTCTTATAAGCAACAAAACGATCAATATACTTATCCACCCTAAACAACTTAGGCTTATTATAACTTATTTTATTTTTCCAATAGATATGTTCAAATCCTTTTGTATCATCACAATATACGCTATGTAATTTTTTCATATCTTTGCAAAAAGCGGTTGTCACCTCATTATTAACACTTGAATTACTTGCTGAATTTTGATGCATTCTGTAAAGTACAATAAAGTCATCATCAAAAAGTACGTCAGCTCCTTTTTTTATCATTGAATACCATGTAGGATCATCTTCAAGCAGAAAAAAAGAACGATTAAAATCCTTTGCGCCACATTGAACATATAATTCTTTTTTATATATTGCAGAAGGTGTATGTATAAAGCACCCTTTTCTCATTCGTCTTAACTTATCCTTATATTTAGTACAAAATCTATCACCAAAATGTTGTTCTAGTAATATTTCATTTATACCAAGTCTACCATCGCATAATTCAACCCTTTGAAAGCAAATCAAAGAGTTACTTTTGAGTTTATCAAATTTTTCAAATAGGTTTCTAGAACTAAAAACATCATCACCAGCAATTACCTTAAAATAATCACCTTCTACTTTTTCTAACAATAGGTTATAATTACTTACAGTTCCACAATTATTATTATTACATATAATACTAACCTCGTTAAACAAATCTCTATTCTTCTCAACCCACTTTGTTGCAACACGAACCGATTCATCTTTTGACGCATCATCCACAATTATAAGATTAACTTTTAGTTTTTCTCCATAATTCTGTTTTTGGTATTTGATACTCTCTAATGTTTCAACAATTAACTTTTCTTGATTATATAACAAAATACCAAATGTAAATTCACTAATCATTTTTCATCTCCACGCAGTTAATAAAATAGCAAACTTTTAAAAGTCAAATCACCTTTAACCTCATCAAATCTACATACTGAATTAATCAAGAACTGTTTCCCACAAATCTAAAGAATTCTGTACAGAAAATGCCTTTACATCTTCTAAGGCATTGTCAGAAAGTCCAAGTCTTAGTTCCTTATTATTAATCAGTTCAATAATATTGTCTGCCAAGCCATTGCTATCTCTTATAGGTGATAACAAAGAATTGTACTTGTCTCTTGCATATTCTCTCACGCCCTTATAGTCTGTCGATGCAAGGGTTGCTCCACACGCCATAGCTTCAATCCCAGTCAATCCAAAACCTTCTTCTATAGTTGCACAAACCCAAACAGAACAGTTATTATATATTTCAACAGTTTCATTCTGATTTGCATTTTTTTTATAGATAATCCATTCTGGCATATCATCAGGTCTATCTGCGGTTCCAAAAGAATAAACAACTAAATTGGGATGAGAATTTTTAACAATTTTCAATGCCTCAATTGCATATATGCATCCCTTGTATTCATTTTGATGGTACAGCATTCCAACTGCATAAGGCGATCTATCTTCCCGCTTTTGAATAACACGATAAACATCTAAATTTATAGGATTTTTTATAATAATACTTGGAGTTTTCGAGTAAATATCAACAACTTTTTTTAACCATCCCGAAATAACAACCTTAGTCATATCTAGCTTATATGAGTCAATCACCATCTTATCTGACACGCCCCAATTTTCGAAATCTTGAATAAAATAGATTTTCTTTAATCCACTAAAATGATGTGCTACAAAATCTGCTGTTTTAAGTTCAGTTGCAATAACATAATCAAAATCATATTTAGTTTTACTTCCGTTAGGATAATAAGAAATTTTAACGACAGATTCGTTTATTTTAAACCAAGTAGGTCTAATTTTTGTTAAATATTTCACACCAAGTTTTCGGATAACCGATGGATACTTTTGAAGCGAATCTAAATTCATAAACATAATAGATACGTCAAATTCTCTTGAATCTAGTAAATTAGCATAAGTGTACACCATCTTATATCCACCACTAGGTTGTGCACTTGTATTATATAAAACAAAGCATATTTTTTTTTTCATAATAACCCTTTTTCCTTATTTTGTTCATTGAGCATTTTTATTCCTACTACCAAAACAAAGTTGCACATTTTCCACCATAAAACATCCATTGAAACCGACATAATAAATATTATTATCAACAAAATACAGCCCATCTTAACATTAGCGTTATTATTTCTTATACTTCTATTAATGCCATAAGCAAAAATGCCAATATATAATACAATACCAATTATACCTGTTTCCAACCATGTTGTAAGGAATTGATTGTCTATTCCCAAATTCCATGTACCACCTTCAGTTGTATAAACAGCATTATAATGTGAAAATTCTACTCCTGCCCCTAAGCCTTCCCCAGCGAAAAGACGAATTGGATTATTATATAAAAAACACACCACATTACTGATATTGCCCGCTCTAATTTCCCTTGATGCAAAAGTATTATTCATATCAAGAACCAACGACAAGTAATTTTTAACGTCATCAAATATTTCTATCACTTTATCCCACATAAATGCAACTATACCAACCATTGCAAACAACAATATAATTGACACAAGAAGATACGAATAGTTAGTATACTTTTTTCTTTGGGATTGAGCACTCGAAGACCTATATCCAATGACGAATCGCGCAACCACGATGCAATAAAAAATCGCTGTTGCGAGCCAAATAATTCTTGTTCGCGTCCCATATATATTTATGACATAAATCATACCGGCCAATATTTGAAGAAATAAATTATTAAATCCATAATAATGCAAAGAAATTATAGCAAGCAAAAAAAACAATGCAGCAATTGCTGGACTACTAAAAAAAGAGCTCAACCTAAACATTGATGTATGCTCATACGGTAAGCAAAATGGTTTTATAAATCCAAAAACACGCGAGACAAAATACGTCTTTGTTGCATACTCAATTATACCAAAAACGCCAAAAACAATCGCTACCCATTGAATGTAAAGAAAGAATCGGTCCCACCTTATTCCCTCTGCAAGGTAAAGAGCGACAAAAGCAGTTGTCAATTGAGAAGCCAAAAAAACTTTCATCGAATCAATAGCAAAAATGTTTGTCTCAAATAACATAGATGGGATTGTGCAAATCGCTTCAAATAATAAAAACGATAAATATAAAACAATCACCTTATTTGCTTTATTAACTCTTAGCGAATGTAATTTAACGCTTTGCCTGCGTAATAACATGTAACTAAAACAGACTAGTAAAAGGCCCAAAAGCGCATATTCAAACGATATATTTAGATGAATCTCGATAATAATTAAAATCAAGAAAAGAAGCAATAAAAACTCTCTCATTTTTTCTCCATATATACTCAAACATTTTTTATGATTTTTTTTATTAACTCCTTACAAACAAATAGAAACTGCCAAATATATATATGAACCATCATAATATTAGTATAGTTAGAATAATTTCTAAAATAATACCTTTCGGATTCCATCTCCATTTTCAACATATTCCATCTATCTACAATATCTTGTTTATAATACTTGTGATTGTGAATATATTCACAGTCAAGAATGACACCTAGTTTATAACCTTCTTTTATCATTCGCGATCCCAATATTTCTTCTTCTCGATACAAAAAAATACCCGGGTCAAAATAATTACATTTTTTGAGAGAACAACCACGTGCCATAAAAAAACTACCAGGAAGAAAACTTTGTTCACATAATCCATTCACATATTTCAATTTTTTTTCATTTCGTTCATCTAACCTAGGAACAATCACGCGCAAAATCAACCTTATCCCGTCTAAATCATAATATCTAAGCGGAAGAATTGAACCATCGCACTGTCTCATACGTGGTGCCATCGCACCATATCCTTCATTTTGTTCCATTTTGTCAATAAGAAGCGAAATGACACCCTCATCAAATTCAACATCACTATTAGATACAATGACATAATCACAACTAAGAACTTCAACCAATAGCTTTAAAGCTATATTATTCCCCTTTGAGTAGCCCAAATTCTCTTTTTCATTAATAATTCTAACTCTGTCATCTAAAAGATCATCCAGAAGAGACAAATCTGTATTGTCACAATCATTATTTACTATTACTAAATACGAAATACTGCTATCAGTTAGATATACATTAGCAATATCAAATATTTCTTTTGTGTTGTGGTAATTCACTAAGGCTACGCCAACTTTTTTATTGTTCATATAATTCTCACGTTCTTATATTTTCATATAAAATATCTCAACATAGTAAAATTATAGTAATTTATAAAACCGGTACGCAGATTCGTTCCAATCATATAATTTCAAAACATCTTTTGTGTTAATCGTTTTAAACTCATCTATTCTAGTATTATTATAATCCAAAGGATTAATGTAAAAAGCATAGTCTTTATATATTTCATGCATACATGGTGTGTCTGATACAATTATTGACTTTGCACCACACGCAACGGCTTCAAGCGGTGGAATGCCGAAGCCCTCATATAGCGTCGGGAAAAGAAATGCAGTGCAATTTTTCATGAGTGACTTTGCCTCTTCATCTGACACATATCCAAGGAATAATACATTATCCAGTTTGTCAAATCCAAGTTTTATGCGAACACTATCCAAATCGCCACCTCCAGCAACGACAAACTGATAACTTGGATTATTATTCGCACAATTAAGTATCCACTCAAAATTTTTGTTTTTTGCAATAGTTGCCAACGAAAAGAAATACTCAAATCTTTTAATATTGTTATTATTTAGTATGTCTTCATCTTCTCCTACTTCATCCATATGCTGCCAACTATTGTAAATAACCTCTATTCTGCTTTCATCCAATCGGTAATTATTCAATATCTCTTTCTTGGAAAAATTAGAAACAGTTACAATCTTCATCCTTGATAGCACAATCAGTCTATACAAATATCTCCTCCAAAGAACCGATATTTTCCCCCTAAAAGTACTATTGAAGAAATCCGGACGAACTTTAAAAATGATGTCGTGAAGCACAACAATGCCTTTTCTATAGCATACTGGAATAATATTTGTAAAAAAAATACCATCCAATCGATTTTTTTTAGCATATCTTACAAAGTCTATTTGTTCCCATAACTTTCCTTTTGTTGAACCATATTTAATGACCTGTAGTTTTTCAAACTCTTTTGAATCATCATAATATTCTGGAACTAATATGCGTAAAGGTTCTGACACATCATACTTATCCCATCTTTTTAATATTTCATAGCCAAATCTTTGCACACCATTCGTCTTTTCAGTTAAAAAATACCCATCAATAATATAACTCATTTATACTCTCTTCAATCTTATTTCTTACAATATTTACTGTTTTGTCCCAGGAGAAAAAACTTACACGTTTATAACCCCTGTTAACAATATCCGCAACATCTACCAAACCATCCAAAAACAAACTTATGGCGTTTGCTATACTCATAGAATCTTTACCGTCTACAAGTATTGCCGCGTCACCAACCACTTCAGGGATAGCCGAATTATTAGCAGCGATAACCGGCGTTCCACATGCCATCGCCTCAAGTGGAGGAATTCCAAAGCCCTCATACAGCGACGGGAAAACAAATATATCCGCAAGGTTATAAAAATCGACCAATTCTTCTTTGCTAACCAACCCCGTATGCTTCACTTTATCAATTATACCCAATTTTTTTTCTTGTTCTTCTAAATCAACACTCTTAAATGCTTTACCGACTAAGATCAATTCAAAATCATCACCTGGAATATGTTTTAATGCCTCCAACAAAGTACTTAAATTCTTATGTGGTTTAAGGTTTCCAACATATAGTATTTTAATCTTTTCTTTTGAAATGTTGAACTTCTGATATAAATATTCTATTTCAGTTCTATCTTTTAAACAAAAATCATTATCAATTGCATTATACGTAATACTAATTTTATTATCATTCACCCCAAAACAATTAATTATATCTTTTTTAGAGTTCTCTGAAACCGTAAAAATATGGATAGCTCTCCTAATTGCCTGGTCCATCAAAAATCTAGCATATATATATTTTATTTTGCTACCCAAAAACTCTGGAAGAAGAATATGGGTCAAATCATGAACCGTAACAACATATTTTCCTCTATATGTAACTGGGACATTATAATGCGGAAAATGCATAATATTTATTCCAGATTTCTTCACAACCTTATTGGGAAATAATATCTGTTCTTTAGGGCTATAAATAGGGGCATTGTATGGTATCACTTTTACTTGCTTGTCATATCTTCTTATTTCTTCTTCATTCCCTAGTGCATAATCATATATACCATGTCCCATGAGATGTTGAATATACGTACCAATACCCGACATCTCTATCATTCTTGCATCAATACCAATTATCTTACCATTAATCAAAGCATAAACTCCTACTGTAAATCTACATTTTTACTAAAGACTATCAATAACATTCCTAATATTATTCTTAAACTGAGAATTTAAAAACATATCTTCAACACGTTTTTTCCCATTCACCCCAAACTCTCTCCTTAAATCGACATCATCTGCCAAGATCTCTAAAGCATTTGCATATGCTATCACATTCTTGTTTTCAACTTCTAGACCCGTTTTACCGTTGATACTTACATAATTAACACCTGATCCAGGTATTGTAAATGTAACAGCTGGTTTGCCATAATACATTCCCTCTGCCAGAGCAAGCCCAAAAGCCTCATTTTTAGTGATGGACGGGAAACAAAAAATATCCATCGCTGTAAGATAACCTTTTAATTCAACGTCATCTATAAGACCAAGAAAATGAATCTTCTCATCATCTCCAGCCTCCTTCTTAAGGTTTTCTGTTTCTTCCCCCTTGCCTGATATATAAACCTGAAATCTATCATCAAGTAAATGCGTTGCTTGGATTAAATATTTAAAGCCTTTGTATTCAGTATGTCTTCCTACTGCTAGGCATATAATTTTATCCTTGTTCTTATCACGTATTTCTTTGGCTTTCTTCTCCACCTCAGGTGATGATTGCAAACGTTCAACATTTATGCAATTCGGAACAACTTTGCATTTTGAACGAGCAGAAGATAAATACGGGCTGCCATCAACATAAGTAGGACTTGTTGCGATTAATAAATCAGTTCTTTTTACAAGTTTCTTATTTTGACCAACAAAAAACAATTTAAGAATCTTTTGTTTAACAATATCTAAATGCCAATATATTGCCAATTTACAATCTTTAGGAATATATCTCAAAAGATAATGTGCTACAAATGGATTAGGATAATGAAAAATAATAATGTCTGGTTTAAAAGAAATAATCGTATCTTTTAATCTCTTTCCAAAAGTCTTTGATAAACCTTGAGAAGCCACTTTAGCAAAACAGCCAGACCTTATTATCTCAATCCCATCAACCTCATCAATCAAATCTTCTTTAGAATCATTAAAACATATAACTTTTTGTTCATAATAACCGACAAGAGATTTGACACAATCTTGAGCTATTTGTTCTGTTCCGCCACGAAAAGGATAATAATATTTTGATATGTGTAATATTTTTTTCATATTAGTCATTGACTTCCTGTACATTTACTCATAATTATAAGAATTATAGCACAAATTTAGTGTTAATACTATATTTATTTTGTTATAGAACAATATCACCATAAAGTGAATAATACAATATTTATCTAATACGTTTTCGTCCAAAGGCAATTATTATAATCTTTTAATAAAAAAGAATCTCGTCTAAACGAGATTCTAAACATTTTTATAAGCCACTCCTTAAAACTACTTCATTCAAAAGTCAATTTTCCGGTATTTATTTCAAAACACTATCAACAACCTTCTTAACATCTGTCTTATTAATATCAACTTTCTTAGTCTTATCATTAATTTTGTCAATAACATTATCTGCAGCCTTGGAATCAAGCGCTTTATTAACTACTATCTTAACATCATCTTTATCGACACTCTTTACTATTTTTTCAGCTTCTTTCCTAATATCCATCTTTTAGACCTCCTCTATTCGCTACCTCTTCCGGTAAACACTGCTCCTACCGTCTGGAACAATATTTTAATGTCAAGCCATATAGACCAATTGTCAATATACTGCATATCAAGTTTAATGATATCATCAAATTCCTTAATATTTGATCTTCCACTTACCTGCCACATTCCTGTAATTCCAGGCACCATAGCCAAACGGCATTTATGTGCTGCTTCATATTCTTTAAATTCCTGCTCTGTTGGAGGTCTGGTACCAACCAAAGACATATCGCCCTTAAATACATTCCAAAACTGCGGAAGTTCATCTATACTAGTCTTGCGAAGGAACTTGCCAACCTTGGTTATACGTGGATCATCCTTCATTTTGAACATAGGACCTTCCATTTCATTATCTTTCATAAGAGCTGCTTTACGCTCTTCTGCATCTATATACATAGAGCGATACTTATAGAAGTTAAATATTTCACCATTCTTACCAACTCTTTTCTGAACAAAGAAAACAGGTCCCTTTGAATCGAGTTTAATAAGTGGTGCTACAAATATGTAAGATACTCCAAGAATCACAAGACCCACTGTACTTCCTACTAAGTCCAACGCACGTTTTGCTATGAACTGCCTAGTTGAATATATATTTCTTGCAAAAGAAACCGTCGCATACTTTCCCACTCTGTTAAGCGTTCTTTTTCCTGAATGAACCATATTAAATATATCAATATTTACATCCACAAGAATACCCATATCACGCATCTGCTTAACCCAGGTTTTTATCTGCTCTGTATTATGTTCAATGCAATTTGTAATAAACACTTCGTCAACCTTATGATGTGTTACATAATCTATTAAATTATCACCAGTAGCAACTACTTTAATCTCATGAGCAACCAACTCACCAACTGCGCTAGCGTGTTCACCAACTAGAGCAACCCCTTCAATCTCTCTGTACCACTCATTGTATTTAAGAAGATTATCTAAGACCTCATCACATTTATCTCTTGGTACTACTACAAGCATTTTACTGCTATAGCGACTCCTTCTATAAATCTTAAGCAAGTAATTTTTAATTAACAATCTTCCAAGATAAGCAAGTAGTACATGGAAAATAAAATAATAGCCAAATATAGCTCGGGAAAATTCACTACCCACTTTTAACACATACATCAATATAGCAAGACAGGCTGCCACTGACATTTCAAGACCAAATAACTGTAATGCCTCATCAAAATAACCTCTTCTAATAAAATTCTTGTAATAATTTATAAGAAGACCAAGTACCAGATATATCGCACATATAATAAAAAGGATTGTTCCCGTCTGATATCCCGCTCCTATTGCAAACCACTTTTGAAACCTTATATACGTTGCAAGGGCAAAGGCTATTATTATGCACACAAAGTCTGAGAAGAGCGCTAATAAATGTTCAATTGTTTTTCTTTTTTCATACATATTTTTCTACCATCTTTATACTAATGTTGCTTCCCAATCTTGACCTTTATTGCATCAATTGTTTCAATAACCATTTTTTCTTTGGTTATTATAAGCATTACCCCATATATACCGAAGAATACTATTCCACTAATAAATACCATATATAACGACCTAATATTCAGCCAAAGAATCGGTATACAAATCACACTTGCTAATACAAGCGAAATAATAATCTTTATGTAACTAATGCCTTTAAATCCTTGTATTGCATTTCCACCAAGAGCTATAAATGCAACTATCATAACAACAAACTCTGCTGCCAGCGTACCTATTGCCGCTCCTGTTGCTCCAAGTTTTGGAATCAAAATGAAGTTTAATATCAGATCCACTACAGCGCCGCATATCTCAGCCAAAAGCAGACTCTTTTCTTTCCCCATAGGCACCAGCATCTGAATACCAAATATATTAGACATTCCTATAAAGAAAATTGTAGGAGTTATCACTAACATGGCCATAACAGAAGGAATATACTTTTCTCCTGCCAGTACCATCACTATAGGATAAACAAACATCATACAGTATACCATACATGGCAAGGATGCGCACCAAACCAAATCAAGAGCCTTTGCTGTTACAGATTTAAACTCCTCTATTTTGCCTTGTTCTATATAATATGATGCCCTCGGTAGCACCACAGCACCCAGGCTTGTAATTAATGCCACTAATATATTCTTAACTCTTACAGCAGTGTCATAATATCCAACTTCTGTATCACCCTTCATAAACCCAAGCATAACACTATCTAAGTTAAGATATATGGTTGTTGCAGCTGACATTCCAAGAAATATCAACGCATTCTTTATATGTATGCCAAACTCATATCCACCAGTCGGCTTAAAAGATATATATTTACTTGCATGAATAAAATTACAAACATATGAACCAGATGTTGCTAACACTAATATGGCTCCATATATTATATGATCCCCTTCTGTGCGGACAAGAAGAAATATTGCTATTACACTTATAATCTTAAAAACTACTGATCTCAAGGTTATGTATCCATATTCCTCAAGGCCCTTATACATCCATTCAATGCCCAAGGCACCCATGAATACATTTAAACTAAATATAATTACTAAAGTTCTGTTATCTATAACCTTAGGTATGGTTAGTAAACATATACCCAGTAAAATATATGCAATAATCGATACTACCAGGTTAATTATTAATAATTCCTGTACCAGTTTACTTAATTTTTCTTTATCGTCCCTTACTTTTGCAACTTCTCTTATCCCAAGATAAGGAATACCCAGCTGAGAAAATAATACAAAATATTCAACAAAAGAAGATACAAATCTTACTTTACCCAAGTTATACGGTCCCAATGTTCTAGTAACATATGGATATGTTAATAATGGAAAGATAACATTGAGTACAGATAATGTTGCATTAAGTATAAAATTCTTTTTTATAGAATGTTGTTTCATATACATTTATTCGCTGACAACTATTCCCAACAAGTTAATATTAAGTCTGCTACATTTACCAATTAAATCTTCCAATGCGGAATATGTATCCTTCTTTTCCGTTAGAACAACTAACACATCCGTACAATCACACAATTCGATGTTATACTTAACTTCCAAGTTAATCTTATCTTTAAGTTTTTGAACAACTTCCTTATTGCTATCAATATCACTTAAAGACCATAAACATACATTATTGCCATTTGTATTCTTAATGATTTTTTCAATCTCACTTACTGTTGTATCAATAGAATCAACAAAAACTTTCTTACCATAATCATAAATATTATAAACAGTTAATCCCGCATACTGAAGATGTTGAGCATTCAGTATCTTATTTGAAGCCGAAACCCTTACAATCATCATTATAGAAGAAAATACTATTCCAGCGATTAATCCAGTAATACAATAAACTATTATGGTTATCGTTAACCCTCTTTTCAAACTATGGCAATCATTTATATCATATTTCTCTTTGTAATCATTTATTATATCAGTAAAATTATTAATCTTAATCAACTGGTCTGCTACAGAATTCTCAAAAGTTTTAAGACTATTGTTATTTCCATTTTGTGAATTCGCTATATTTCCATCTATTTTGGAATAATATGACTCATTTGAAAGAACCAAATTGTAAGTTCCCTGCGTTTTACTAATTGATGCATTTTGCGACTCCACACACTCCTTTACAACTCTCATTATTTCTCTAACTTTATCTACATTATAATGGCTTATTGTAATAAATAAACTATTACCCGTTATTTCAACACATATTATTTCTTTCCATCCTTCTACCTCAAGTTCCTCCCCGCCAATAGCTAACGCATCTTCCTTGAGTCCACCATCATTTATATATGATTTGATTGAATTGAGAACATTACCTGAATTTGCATTATCCTGAACAACATATGCTGCATATGCTACCTGTACATTTTCTGGATCGATTTTCATAAGAATAGAATTATCCATATATTTCTGGAGTGTATCTCTTTGCTCAACAGCTAATGCATATGCTTCTTCACAGGCAGCCATACTCTCCTCATAATTGCGAAGCTCAGTGATATAAGTTTCCTCTCCTTCAACTGGTTCAGAGTTCATCTTTTCTTCAAGGCTAATTTGTTCTTTTGATTCTTTCTGATATGTAATGAAACCTAATAAGCCACCAAGCAAAGTGCAAATAATGGCAATAATAATTACCATCTTTTTCTCTCGCCACATATCTTTAAAAATTGATATAACACTGTATCTTCGAACTAACATATTCTTCTTTCTCCTTGACCTGAGGAACCACTAAAGCCATTATCATAAATATAAAAGGATTATAACTAATATCCTGTAAGTGATGAGCTATCATACAGTTAATGCCTATTACGGCGATAGCATATAGTAAATATATATCATTAATATTTTTATAGGATCCATATATATGTAGCATCAACATTAATACTAAGATTGTAAGTCCTGAACAAACTAAAACATAAAGATATGAGCAATCCGTAAAATTATAGTCCTGTACATATAATGTAGAGCCACCATTACCATTAAGTGTTACCTGTTGACCAAACAATCTATATCCAAATTCCTTGAATGATTCATTTCCAATACTAAGTCTACTGCTCAAGAAATCATTTAATTCACTCATCCACCCAACTTCTGGCCTATAAGCAAACGTCAGTACAAACATTATTATTGTGCATATAACCATAGACCACGGGGCTATACATCTCCATATGGATATCCAGTAATGCTTTAATACTTTATTAAGCCCCATATCATTCTCAGTTATCATATTTCCTACTGCAAATATGACAATCATCAATACCATACAGATGGAATCCAGTTTTCCATGAGAGGTTGCTAACACAAATCCCGTTATTCCAAGTGTTATCAGATGTTCAAACCACTTAAGATTCTTGCCTCTCAGGTAATAATATGCTAACGCCAGGAAGAATATATGTGCTGCAAAGTCTGTACAGTACACAATTCCAAATGAATTTCTATAATATCCTTCCTCAGCCTGCCAGTACCTAAGATTTTCAATTACTCCTCCAAGCGAGCAGATAAAGGCAAAACCTACTATACTTCCAACAACAGCCAGGTATATCTGCAAAATCTTTCTAAAATCGATATTCTGAGCTGCAACTACAAGTAAGAATAGTATCAGGAATACATTACTTCCACTCCTTATCATATTCATAACGGCGCAGAAGCCGCATATCGATATTACTATTATCTCACTAAGTGTATGTGTATTATAGAATACTATTTTTGCTGTAGCACATACAAGCACAAGTACCAGGGCAATTTTTCTTATTATACCAACTTGTGGGAACATTGTGGTATCCCAGGTGGCAATAACAAGCCTGCTTATAAATGCTGTAAAGAAGAGCATTTCAGCGGTTATTGAATTCTTTATTTTATCAATCAACTTACTCATATAATATTTAATGCTCTATCCAGTGCCTTCTTAAAATAAAACCCGTCTCGCAGTTTCTGGCCAATCTTCTGTGCATTAGCGCACATTTCTTTGTAATCTTCTTCAGTCATATATTTTATTACGTCCGAAAGATCATTCAGGCTGTCAACGCATATCCCGGCCATGTTGTCTTTGACGAAATCAGCCTCTGCTGCCTCGTTCCATATGACTACAGGAAGGCCGGAAGCTAAGTATAATGATAACTTATGAGGATTATTATACTTAAGATATCTGCCAAAATCACCCTCGCATGTATCAATGCTTGT
>AUXO017632844.1_pt1 | contig 21423 bp, 38 predicted proteins | sample 768731 | NCBI WGS metagenome assembly AUXO01 (sample SAMN02715735, study PRJNA202380) | gut metagenome | biome: sheep rumen | host: Ovis aries | place: New Zealand: Palmerston North
AAGTTACCTAATGTAATTTTTGATGTAACTGGAAAGAATGTTGCAGAATTAAAACAATATTGTGAAAGAGTAAAGAAAAAGGGTTATAAAACATCATTGGTTTGGGTTGTAACGAATCGTGATGTAGCCTTGGTACAAAACCTTACAAGACCCCGTGTAGTTCCACAAGATATTTTCCACAAGATTCACAATGCTATCCTAGCTAACCTACCAACTTTTATAAAGACCGATGCAGCCAATTATTTTGATGAATGTTGGATTCTATTTGGTACAACAAAGAAATTGCCTAAAAATATGACACCAGAAGAAGCAAAGGAACTTCACGATAATAGGGCTTTCAAATTAACCAAGAAAGGTGATGGTTTTGAAATTTCCGACGAATTGTCAAATAGATTATACGATATTTTGGGTGAAATGGAAGAAAATCCTGATGAACCAGTGAAATATAAAAATTATTTTACATTAAAAAAGGAATTAAACCTTGACAAATAAGTTTAAATATACTATATTATACTTAGACAAAGGAGGTCTTTTATGGCTAATTATGTTCCAACAATGACAAAACAAGATTTACTTAAACTTAGGGAAACCCTAAAGAAAACCATTCAAGAAGATATAGAAAAATACGGCGAAGTTACAATTGGTTCTGTAAGCACTTGTGCCGAACTTGAAGATGTTGAAGAAAGGTTAAAGGAAATCAAAGAAAAAGAAAAAGAAGAATAATGTAAATAAAAATTTACAATAGAAAACCCTTGGATTATTCCGAGGGTTTTTCTATATTATAGTTATCAAAAATGAGGTAACAATATGAATAATAATATGTTTGGAAATCGTCAGTGTCAAAAAGATACTTTTAACAAATGCCGAAATAATTCATTTGGTATTGTTTCTGATACTTGTGGAAGTGGTAAATCAAGGGTTCAAGATGCTTTGATTTGCCAATCTATTGAAGATAATGAATGCAGTATTTGTGTATTTCAAGCACCTAGATTGTGTTTGATTGAACAACAGGAAGATAATTTTTACGAATTTCAACAGAAAAATTATTCAAATATAAATTTTGATGTTTTTGAAATTAGTTCCGCTAATAGAAGTAAAAATGCAGAACATGATAAAATAGATAGTTCCACAAAGGTAGATGATATTGCTGAACTTATAATGAACCATATAAACAATAAAGTATCTTTGGTAATATTCTTGTGTAATGCTAGTGTTGAAAAACTATACAATGCCATTAATATTGTTAAAAGCGAATACAAAGATTTTAAAATTGATGAATACATTGTTGATGAAGGTCATTATAATACAAATAATATGGCTAAAAATGAAGGTAACTAATTTTTAACATAACGAATATTGACAATAATAAAATAAGTTTATATATTTGTAGTATAAAACACAAATGAGGTAATACTATGGCTAACTATCCTACAGAACTAGAAATTGTGAAAGAAAACCTTGATGAAAAACTCCCTACAAAGTTTTGTTTGAAGGTTAAATATATTGATTATGCAAGGAATATGGTAAATGATATTTTGAATGAATACAAGTTGGGAAATATCATTGATTTAAAGGAGTTAACGGAACGTATTCATAATAAAGGTAATGAACTTAAAGAATATTGTAATAAAAATGTAAAGTTTATTAAGTGTGATGAACTGAATGATATTTATAATCGTTTCGTTGGTGATACATTTGAGGCATTTGCTGAATTTATGTTTAAGTGGAAGGATGGTGATTCTCGTTTTGGTGTTTCTAATTATAAGCCGGTAACTCGTAAAACAAAAGAAGATTTTGGTGTTGATGGCTATGGTGAAGCAGCAAAATATGTTGGAAGTGTAGCACCTAGAGTTGTTGTTCAAATTAAATTTCGTTCTGGTATTGATAGAAGTATTAAATGGGGTGATGCTCTTTCACATACTGCAGTAGATGGTGTTTGGAATTATGACTTGAAACCACATACACCAAATTCTATTATTTTATTTGGTAATGATGGTGTTACGGCACATTGGACTAATGATAAATTTTTTGATAAAAAAGAATTGTTTGTGATTAGTGATAATGAAATATCCAATGAAATGAAAAGCACATCATTTTGGGAAGCATTTGCTAAGTGTTTCTAAAAATTTACATTTAATTAAGTTTAAACCATTGACATAAGTTAATGGTTTTTCTATATTTACTTGTGTAAAATTGATATACAAGAGGTAAAATCTATGGCAAAAAACAAGACAATTACTTATATTAACTTAAAAGATATGTGTAAGAATCAACATATTTTTACGGCTACACCTAACGAAAATATGACAAAGATTTATGGTAAGCCGATTTCAGAATATAAGTATGCTAATGCTGTAGCAGATAAGGTTGTATTACCATTTCATTTGTATTGGTATGATGGTAATGATGGTTTGAAACAAAATCAACACAAAGAAGCTGGTATTGTGATTCGTGCTTTCAATACATCTAAGAAAGAATTTAAATACGCAAAAGTTTTAGTTTGTGGTACATCATTGGAAACAAATCAAATTTTGTTTAACAACCTTTGTAAATTTTACAGTAAAGAAATTGAAAACAAAGAATTGGTTATTGCTAAACTTGGTTCTGAATCTGAAACAGAAGATGAAAGAGAAATTGCTGGTCCTCAAATTATGAATGAAAATGGTCTTTCCGAAGAAAAGGACTACTATCGTAATATAATTAGAAGATTGAATAATGAATACAAGGATAGAAATGTTATTGTTATTCATTGTCAAATGGTAACGGCAGGTATTGATGTTCCTACAATAAATAGTGTTTGTATTTTTGGTTCTAAATCAGATGCAAACCTTTATCAGTCTATTATGCGAGGTTGCCGTCTTAGTAATAATGAAGACCATTTCAATGTGTTTTCTTATATTGAAAATAAGAAGAATGCCGAAGAAACAAGGGAATTTTACGATGCTTTGTTTAAGTATGGTGGAATTGATATTATCAAAGCTATTAAAATGCCTGAAGAAGTTGGTACTAAGAAAGGAAAGAAACCCGATTCTACATCATTAAAGGGTGTTCTTGAACAATGGCTGAGAATGAAAGAAGCCAAAATTGTAAATCAAGAAAAATTTAATGTTAAAAATATTCTTAAACATTGTAAATAATAAATTTACATAAAATAAGTTAAAACATTTGACAAAATCCAATAGTTTTTCTATATTAACTTATGTAACAACAAAACATAATCAAGAGGTTTTATTATGGAACAAATTAGTCTACAAGATTTCAAAAAAGATGTTATGACAATGCTAAAGCAAAACTATTGTGAAGATTCAACACAGAGTATTTGGCTTAAAATTAAGGATAAAATGAATGATTCAAAAAACAGTATTTTTTGGACTGATGTGGAATATTATTTCAATGAAATTTCTACTAGATTTGAAGCAATTATTTTGTTGGAAACTTGTAATATAGCATTAAGAAGTAATAGGATTATTCAAATGACAAAAACACAAGAAAATATGACAGCATTACAATATTCTATTTATGCTAAATTCTTTACAAAAACAGATTGTAAATATTCTTGTTTGTTCGCTGGTAGATTATATAATCAACATAAAAATAACACAAGAAAAGACCGCGAACTTTGGGCAGAAAAAAATGATATTATTATAATGATGTTAAAAGCCGGTTTGACTGATATGAACTAAAATAAAATTAAAAAGATAAAACCACCTTTTAACAAGGTGGTTTTTGTTTTATTCAAAGAATCCATTAAGTTCCGATTTTATAAACTTATTATATTCTTTTTGTTTTTGTTTATTTTTCTTTGAGTTCTTTTTCTTTTCAAGTTCTAAGTCAGCAATATGTTTCATATCTTTTGCTATGTTAGTTAGTATTTCCTTATCCATATAAAGCTCATTGTCTAAATCTTCCCAATTAGTGAAATACTTATCCAACATAGCCTTTGTTAACGGCCACTGTGGGTTGTTATTTTCTTTCTTTAGGTTGAACCCTACATTACATACCCAACCATACCCAGAAGGTCTTATAGTACAAGCAGATTTCATTACACGAATATTATAAATCCAATTCCTAACTTGTGTAAGTTCATCTGAAATAGTGGTTTTAATTTTAGTATTAAATTCAATCTTAAATGGCTTGAAGATGTTATACTTAATACCTTGCTTTTGGAAGTCATACCATATCAAGTTATCTTCAGAACAATTAGCAACATCTCTCCAAGGTTGTAATCCATTTTGAATACAAAAGGCTTGATAACCCCTAGCTGTAGATGAAGATAATTCACCAGGATTACCAAGTGCGAATCCAACCAAGTCAAATGCGGAAACCGTATGATAAGAATGGTTTACATGCAGGTCTTCCAAGATACCAAGCAAGTTCTTTAGTGGAACATGCATTGTTAGGTTACCGGGTTTTCTAGTGTCCGTATAGTTGGTCATTCTACCATCACCCACATCATCATCAATCATCAAGTAATGGTCAATTTCAGGGTGGTGTTCTTTCATATAATTACACATCCAAACCCTAGTGCGTTGAACACATCTCCAATCTTGTTTTGGAACTAGAACATATTCAATGTTATCACCTTGTATCTTATCGTAACCAGATTCTTTGTAGTCCCAATCCCAGACAAATATCATAATCTTATTGTCGGAAACCGTTTCCAAATGTCTAATTCTTGAATCTTCTCTATTCTTATAGGAAGGAATCAATACAGGGCATTTTGGTGAAATGCTTTTATAATTATCACCGTAATATTTTAAGGTGGCAATATCTTCTTCACTTAACATAAAACTCCTTATTCGTAAAAATCAGTTAATTCATTTACTTTGTTAAATTCATCCATTAAATGTTTATAAATCTTTACATTCTTTTCTGTGTTCTTGTATTTGAATCTAGGAACTAATGTTTTTGCTATTTCATCGTATGCTTGAACAACATCTTCAAATGGATATTCCTTGTTTAAATCTTCAAATCCAGGTAAGTATTTTTCTAGTATTGGTTTTATTTCTGTAGCATAATATGTATTAAATTCTACATTTTTGAACCCCCAAGAAAATTTATCTCTTAAAGGTGTGTAAAAATTAGAAATTATCAATTTACAGTTTTCTTTCATAACTCTTAAACCATTTATGTGATTCTTTATGATATTATCACACGATGAAGCAATAGAAACATTGTTCTTTCTAGTATTTTCTACAAAGTAAATTTTTTCAAATCTATAATATTTGAAGTTGTTAATTTTACTATCGTAAAATATGGTTACATCTTCAGCAACATTTTGTAAATCTCTAAATCTGCAATCTGGATTATTTATTAACCATTCATTTTCAAAAATAAAAACATGTACGAATAAATCATTTGTATAATCTTTAGTTGCGTGAGCCATAACCATACTATTTGCTGCTGGACCACTAAAAGTTTTGCCATTATACTTAATGTGTAATTCTTCTAATTTAGCCAAACCTTCATTCAAGGGTTTTTGTACAACTTTACCAGTGTCCGTTTGTGTTCTAACTTGAAGAATATCATCATCAATCATAATGTATCTTTTAATTTCAGGCTTTTTTACGAAGTATTCCTGAATAAATCTTCTTTTCTTTTGGATTGACCTCCAAGGTACATCTAATTGAACAAATGTTACATTTTTCTTACAATCATATTGCTTGTAATTTTCGTAATCGTCTTTATAACAAAAAACATAAATTTCATTGTCAGAAATTTCATCTAAATGTTGAACTAAGTTATCTGGTCTATTCTTATAAGTTGGGATAACAACTGGACAATTTGGACTAATCATAAAAACTCCTTTAATTTTAACAATATAGAAATATTATAATCATATTTATCTGAATTAATTTTATATTGGTACTGTAAACTTATTTTTACAATAAAGTTACAAAAATCATTTGACAATAAGTATAAAAGTTACTATATTATAATCAGTAACAACAAACACAAGAGGTAAACTTATGAACGAAATTTTCCCTAAAGGATTCAATTCTTGGACAGCTTACTACAGACACAATGAAAAGGTTGCCAAGGTTAAGTATTGGGTAAATGGAATCTTGGGTATGATAGTCCTTTTCGGTGCTATTGCTCTTGATGGCTACATCAATGTTACTATGGGTATGTAATATGGTAGAAAAAACTATTGTTGAAAAAAGAACTTGCGATATTTGTAATGCCGAAATAACCGAATCATTTGGTGGTTGGAATAGAATTAAAGTTGTTGTTCCGACTCTTTTTGGTATGAAACACGCGGAACTTTCATTGAATCTTCTTGACTTGACAACTTATAATAAGAAGAATATACACCAACCAGATTTGTGCGAAAATTGTGTTCGTAAGATTTTAACTGATTATGTAACCAATCTTCCAATTTCACCAACTGTAACAAAAAAGTAATATGCTTTACACTAAGAAAAAAATTAACACACAACATAATTTTGAACCTTTCACAAAGGAATATGTGCAGCAGAAGTATTTGCACAATTCACTTGAAACTTTTATTGATAGCTTGAAGCCCTTGCTTGATTCTGGGGCTTATCTTGCTTTTGACCCATCCAATGAACCTGGTTGGCAAACTTTGGATTATCCTGGTGTTTGTAAAAATCTTCACATTGTAAATTCATTGGTCTTTGGTGAAAATGCCCTTGATATTAAATTCCGGGCAATAAAGGATGCTTTTGGTTATTGGCATTTACAAATTGATAGGAAAGAAAGCACCATCAATCAAAGAAAGGATATGGAACTGATGATTCGTAAGGTTCGTAAGGACCAGTTTGCAAAATACATTGGTTTCTATGAACACGATTACATGTGGCGAGTTACACCTGACAACATTAAGAAGCTTGTGACTTTTGTTGAAAGTTTTAGACCTATTCTAAACAACAATTTGCTTGAAGCTAAGAAGACCTTGATTGAAAATAGAAAGTGGAAGGTTTCTGAAGATGAAGTTCGTTTCTTCATTGAAGAACTAAACAACTATTCCACCAAGTACAATTTGGGTTACAAGGCACATCTACAGATTGATTCCGAAAGACCCAATTATAGGGTTATCCTCAATAGTGATATGGATAAGAGTGATATTGTTGAAAGTGAAAAGTGGGCTAACTATAAGTACCCACCACCAAACTTGACTGAATGGATGCTCGGTTTTGGTAGTAGCTATATGATTTTCTCTTTAAGTAACATTGAAGAAACGAGCAAGTGGTCTTTTGAATTGTATGACAAGCCATATTGTACGAATGATTTCATTACAAAAAATATTGGGTGGAAGGAATCTAAGACTTTGATTTTTGATAACATTGATGGCTGTGTTAAGTTTGTAGTTGATAAGTTTGATAAAAGCCGAGAGATTTATGAAAACATCAAGAAACTGGGGTATTAATTATGGGTTTAACCATAGCAATAAAAAGGAAATTCAAAATGGGTATATTTAGAAATTTAGCCAAGATTGAAGAATTACTTGAAGCTAACATTCCTGGTTGTTGGAGTGTTTACCATAATGTATTGAGGGTAAAGGATTTACCTAAAGATATGCGTGATGCAATGATTCAATTCGGTTATACCGATGAAGGGTTGATTTTTGCAGTAGATTATTGTGATGAACATGACGGTTCTAATGGTGGCAAGCCTCGTATTCTTGGATGTGTAAGTTGGGGTAGTGGTAAAGATGAATCCGACGATGGGTGGAAAAATCTTCTTTATCGTGATGTAGATAGGGATTGGAGATTCACCTGGTCTAAAGAAGATTGCCCAACCAATGAAAAGTTGTTGGATGCCATTGATAAGTGTTATCGTAATTTACAAAGGTTCTTTATGTTTATGTCAATTTATTTAAAGCAAAGAGCCCAGATGATTAAGTTGATTAACATTGAATGGGATGAAGTTATTAGTTCAACAAAAGAATAAAAAATAATTGACAATAAAAAATTATTTGCTATATTTGGCAAAAAGAGGTTAAAATGAGATTTTGGATAATCGTTTATAGTGTGGCAATAGCTTTCTTTGGCTATAATTGTTACACCCACTTGAATGATGATATGGTGGCTATCGTATTTGGTGGTGCAGCAGTATTAGCCTTTTATATGTGGCTTTATACCTTTGTATCAATTATTGCTCAGGATTTTCCAATTAAAATTCAGATTAACCTTCAAGAATTACTAAACAAGGCTAAGGAAGCCGAAACCGAAGAAAACAAGAAAGGAGTAAGTAGTAACAATGAATAATAACTATGATGATTTGGCTATGATGCTTGGTAAGGAAGAAAAGGTGGCAGATGCTTTTAAGGATTGTCTTTTGTCACACTTGAAGGAACTCAAGGAAAAGACCGGCATGACAGACAAAGAACTAAAAGAATACATAGATAAGGTAATGGTAGTATAATGGGTAAGTATATCCACACATTGAAGTTTACTCATAGTGGAACTATTTACACCGCTACCATTGAAGATGATAACGATGATGTTAAATACAAGTCCATTGTAAATCGGGTAAAAACAAAGATTTTTAATGGGCTTGATATTGAAGTTGTTGAAGTTAATACAGTTGAAAACGCAAATATTGTGGTGAGTGAACAAAATGGTAGCAATTGAAACCAAGATGAACATTGAAGAAGATACGGGTAAAATATCTTTTGAATCTAAGGTGTTGGCTTACACAAAAGACGATAAGCAAAGTTTTGCCGACAAGTTAGTATTTGAAAAGAATATTTTACCTGTTGCTATGAAGAAAATAGAAAATGCAATTCGCCTAACAAAGTATTTTATTCCTTCAATGTATAGTGATTTTATTACACGATTGTTAAACATAATCGTGGCGGAAGCAAAACAAAATAAGTATAGGTTAGTTAGGATTGGTCAGTCAGAAGAACACCTTTTGATGAACCAATTAATTTTTGAGGCAGACGATGATTAAAGTAAATGAACCCCGGGTTTGCAGGTAACCCATTAAAAAACATTAAAGTAGGTACAAAGAAGATTCATTCTTCATTTAGCCTAGATACAAGTTCCGATTTGGTATCAATGCATCGGAATTGAAGTAGAACAGGCTATGTTAGAAGCACTACAATATGAAATGCAAGATTCAATGGATAGGGAAATTTTAAATGAAATGGTTCAAGCGAGTACTCAAGATAATGGGCGCAGGCATATTAACAGCAATAGTTTACCACGAAAGTAAGACTTTGTTTGAAATTAGAAAAGATATGTTGAAGCACCAGCACTGGATGAATACAAAGGTAAAGGGTAAGAAGAAATGATTACTGAAGCAAATGACTTTATTAAAAGGATGCGGAATTACCAATTTATTCGCCCTGTAGATGTTCACGATGATGATGAACTTAAAAAGATTATGTACAAACGAAAGATTAATGAATGTTATTCTTTCATCAAATACTTGAATTGGAGAAAGGATAGCTTGAAGTTGTCTGAAGAAAAGAAGGCAGTTCAAGATATTCAAAACGAAATTGTAGAAGAATATAGAAACTGGATAAGGTTGAAAGATGGTAAACAAACTAATTGAAGTATTCATACAAATGTTTTTACCAAAGGTGGAACTTGTAAACATTCCATTGGCTGAGGTCAAACCAAAACCAATAGTACACGATTTGGATAGGAATTATCATCATTGGGTGGTAACAGAACATACCCAAGAAAGAATGAAACAAAGAAAGATTTCATTTTCTGAAATTAACTTGGCTTTCAAGTATGGTAAGGAATCCGATAGAGGGTTGGAACTTTCTATTGTGGATATTCCTGATAGTGAATTTGATGGCTTGAATAACTATGATATTAAGGCATTGACTTACTTGTTACCATTGACGGTAATCTTGAATAAGAAAGACAAGGTAATCAAGACGGTCTATGCCAATAACAAGACTTATTTCAAGGAAAGAATTGTTGCCGACCAAGTTCGTAAGAGTGCTAATAACAAGTACACAAAACGATTGAAAGGCAAGATTAAGGATGCTGAAAAGATAAAGCTCCACAAAGAAAAGAAATACAAAAAGTTTGATATAGATGATGAATACTGAAGATAAACATAAGTTTGATTATCTTAACGATACATCTTATTTGTTGAGGTTGAACCTTGAACGAAATAAGTTTGATATTGTTAGAACAACTATATTGAATGATGATATATGGACAGTAACATATAGTGAAAATGTAGTCGGTACAATCACCTTTAGACAGACACCTGAACATACTTTTTGTAATATAAGATTTTACACTTATATCAAAGACCAAATTAAGATTAATGACTTTTTGATGAGTGAATTTTTCCAATTTGACGATGATGGCAAATGGGTAAGATTCAACTTTGAAAAGTTTGACAAGTTTTTTGAACCAATCAAGCAACATATAAAGTATGTTGAAGCTAAACCAGCAGAAGAACAGCAAAAGCTAGAAGATTGCGTTTCTCGCTTGCGAGAATACTGTGATGTAGATGAAAAGTTTTCTAAAAATTTATTGACAAAAGATTTGAAAGTTCTATTAAGAGATTATGATAGAATGAAACAAGAATTAAAAAGTTATTCAAATAAGATAGTTGATTTATTTTTAAAAATGGAGTAAATAAATGAATCTAGTAGAAAGGGTTAGGCTATTCTTCTCGGAACAAAAAATAATCAAATCCAATAAGAAGTTGGTAAAGAAAATACCATTTCTTAAATTGGGTGATAACTATAAAAGAACTTGGTTAGATGAAGTTCCTTTTGGTTGGCAACAGTTTGCTTTGACTTATTTTGAAAAGATTGAAAAGATTTTGAATGACCACAATGCTAAGGACTATCTTAGAATAACTGAAGTTAAAGAAAAGTGGGGCAAGTTAAGGATTTATTATTCGTTTGTAAACAATCCAAAATATGAACAAAATAAGTGGATTGAAGACATAGACAGATTGTTCGCAACCTTGGAAAATGAAAGTTGGAAGATTTGTATTGATTGCGGTAGTCCAGCCAATTATCAAACAAATGATTATATTACACCGGTTTGCGATAAGTGTAAGAAAGTGATTGAAAGTCTATACCCTAATGTGACTGTTACACCAAAGTCATAAATAAGGTATGACCCCAACAAAGATAGATACAACCGAAAAAACATTTGCAACAAGTTTAAAGGACAGTAATGGTGTTACCCATTCATTGATTAACAAGATTGATATTGGTGATGGTTGTAAGATAACCCAGATAAGACCTAATTTCAATTCTTATTATTACACCAATGAAACGAAAAAGACGGCGATTTGTTTACATTTCACAGTTGGTAATCTAAAGGGTGATATTGGTTCTTTGGCTAAAAAGGACAACAAAGTATCTGTCCAATATGTTGTAGATAGACAAGGTAATATCTATAATTTGTTTGATGATAAGTATTGGAGTTATCATTTGGGTGCTAATTGCGTTGGTACAAATGGTACAATGAGTAAGCAAACAATAGGCATTGAAATATCCAATTATCGGACCGCTAAAGTTAAGTGGTAACAATCTATTGGATGCTTATGGAAATGTTTATTGTACAAAGGCAGAAACACAATACTACAAGGAATGTAACTATCGTGGATATAAGTATTATGCTACAATGACTGATGTACAAGAAAAGTCTGTAGCACAATTATTAATCTACTTATGTAAACAACATAACATTCCAAAGGTATTCAAGCCAAATGCCGACCAGATATTTTCATCAAATAAAGAGGCACAAGATTTCAAAGGTATAATCTTACATACAAGTGTAAGAAAGGATAAGTTTGACTGGCCTTTAGAAATGTTAAAGGGTGTTCAAGACAAGATGGTAGAAAAGCCATACACCCAAGTTTGTAAAGACCCAGCATTTGATTTAAAATTTAATGGTATTCCAGACTTCACAGGAATTTTTAAATGAATTTTAATAGAGCATTAAACATACTTAAAAAGAACGATATGACATTGGTAGAAAGTGCCAATGACAATGTAGTAGTTACTTGCAGAAAACGAATCCAAGACCACATCAATAGGGTAAAATATTTTTACAATATCTTGGTTGAAAGTGGTCAAATTCCATTGGAAGATATTGACATTAAGCGAGTGATGAAACACGATGCTGATAAACTTAAATACAATAATCTTAAAAGACAAGCCCTAAGATATTGTGGTGATAGACAGCTTACACAAGAAGAAAAGCAACAAATTCACGATGTAGTTATGGAACACATCAAGTCCAATCCACATCATTGTGAATACTGGGGTGATGGTGATTACAAATCTTTGGGTATAAATTGTAAGGAAATGAATGACACATTCCTTTATGAAATGTGTGCTGATTGGGCTGCTACATCAGAAGAAAATGGAAACTCTTTAATGGGTTGGTGTGATAAGGTAATCAATAATAAGTTTATGTTTACCGAACATCAAGTAGATTTAATTTATTCTGTTTGTAATTATCTTAAAGATTACATAGACCCAAGCCTTAAAAGGGACTATGGATTGAAGAGTATAAAGTTATCCCAGTTATGGTAAACAAATTTTTACATTAAAAAGGTATTGACAAAACAATATCTTTTTTTATTGTTGGTCTTAAACATTTGAACAATTACAAAAACAATGCGACCTCCTTTTGGTTGTTGTTTGTTGTAGGGTTTTGCATTGTTCCCTACATTTTTTAAAAAGAGAGGTAAACTATGTTCGGAAAACCACTTGCTTATATCGTAAAGATTAAGGAAATTCGTGAAATTCCAGGTGCTGATAGAATTGAACTTGCTACGGTTATGGACTATACCGTAGTTGTAAAGAAGAATGAATATCAGCCTGGTGATTTGGCTATGTATGTGGAAGTTGATTCCCTTCTTCCCGATGGTCTAAGTGATGAACTTAGAAACAAGTACAATGCCATTAAGTCCGGTGAAATTGGTAAGGATTGGTCTGAAGATGAAATTAAGACTGCATTAGCAGAAATACAAAATCAATCCAAGTACCCATACTTTGAATTTCTTAGAGATAAGAAGTTTAAGATTAAGTCAATGAAGTTATCCAAGTTTGGTGTAATTTCACAGGGTATTCTTTTTAAGCCTTCTGAACTTGGTTTGGATAAGGTAAAGGAAGGCAAGGATTGTACTTTGCAATTTGGTATTACTGAAATTGTTCAAGATGCCGAAGAAGCAGGTCTTAATGGCAAAAAGGATAGTTGGTTGGTTCGTAAGCTAATGAGATATAAGTGGTATCGTAATTGGCGAAAGCGACACAATGTAGCAGAAGTTTGGGATGCTACTAACCCACCAAAGTCCGATGAAGAAAATGTTCAAAAGACTTATACCAAGATGTATGAACTTTACCCTGAAGAAGAATGGGTAGCAACCGAAAAATTGGAAGGTCAAAACATTTCTATCTTCACTGAAGAAATGGAACCGGGTTGGTTTGCAAAGCATATCTTCCATAGGGCAAAGGATAAGCGAGTTGGTGTATGTTCAAGAACCCGTGAATTGAACAAGAAAGGAACTGGAAAGAATTTCTGGGACACCGTCATTCGTGAAAAACTTGATGAACAAATTAAGGCTATCCCTGGTGAATGGTGGTGCCGTGGTGAACATTTGGGTCCAGGTATTCAAAAGAATATCTACAAGCTCCCAAGAACCACCGTTAGATTCTTTGATTTCTACCGTAAGGAATACTACATTGATACCAAGTGTGGTAAGGTAAGAAAGTTCAGATGGGTTAAGTTGAACTTTGAAGAATCTGTAGCATTTGCCAAGCAGTGGAATTTACCATTTGTTCCAATTCTTGATGAACACTACAAGTTGCCAAAGGGCGGCCTTAATGAACAAGGTGTGTATGTATCGGGCTCCGACATTATGTTGCAGCAAAGTGATAAGCCTACCGTCTTTGGTAATGACCTAAAGCACAAGAGAGAAGGTTTCGTTCTCCGTCTTAGAAACGATTACACTGTATCTTTCAAGGTGAAGAATCCTAACTATTCTTTATAAACAAAATAAATAACATTATGAATGACAAGAATTTAGCAACATTATTTAGTATAATTTGTATAATTATTGTTATCATAATGTTTTTTAGTTGGTGTTAAGGATGAAGGAAAAATTATTTTGTTTTTTGATGATTGTTGTTTCATTGTTTAATACAGTTGCTATGTGTTATGGTATATACTTATCTTTTGTAAAAGAAATTTATGTATTGCTACCGATATTAATTTTATTACTAGCATTGTGTGTTTATTCAATGAAGATATATTTAACTTAGCCAAAAGGATTAACTATGAAAAATGATAAACTTATTAACAAGACAAATACTCAGGTAGGCAAGTTCTATGGACTTATTGACACATTCGCCTTGTGGTGGAAGTCAAGGGGTCACGATGATTGTATCACGGACTTGCTTAAAGTAGAACCAAACATGCATGTGGGTGAAGATATTTTTGAACATCCAGTTGCTGGTGCCTATTCTATGGAACAAAGGGAAGCTGTCCATAATAAGCCAAGTGTGGTTTATGAAGGTCACATTGACACCACCAAGGAAAAGGTGGCAAAGTTCCTGAAGAAGTTGTTTGGTACAAATAAACCCGTATTTGTAGACGATAACATTTAATTGTAAACAAATATTAACAATCAAGCCATTGACAAAATCAATGGCTTTTTCTATTTTTATACTAGAAATTTAACAAAAGGAACTATTATGAGAATTTTATTAGATATGGACGGTGTGCTTTGTGATTTTGACCAGCGATGCGATGAACTTAATTGCTGGCGTGAGGATATTCACAAGTGCAATTGGAAGAAAATGGAAGAAATTGGTGAAAGTTTTTGGACGGACATGAAGCCATTAGATGAAGGTATGTTATTGTTCAACTATCTTGTTCAGTATTGTGAAAAGAATGGTCATGAATTGGGTATTCTTTCTGCGGTTCATTTGCCTTGTGGTAAGAGGGGTAAGAGAAAGTGGCTTACGAAGAATGGATTGGCTCAGTTTATGAAGTACCCTAACATCATTATTATCAACAATGGTAATCAAAAGTACAAGTTGGCAGAACCAGATATGTTGCTTATTGATGATAAGGTTGAAAATTGTGAAAAGTTCATTGAAGCTGGTGGAAAGGCTATTAGGTTTGATGGCAATTCCGCAGATGTAATCAAGGCATTGGAAGAGGTATAAGATGTTCCCATTTATCAACTTGGGTTGGATTCCCGGTTATCTACAAACTTGTAGTATGATGCAGCAACAACAACTACGAAACAAGCGTCACCAAAGTTTAAGTGTAGATGAATTTGGTCAAAAGGTGATGAGTTACATTGATAGACACCCAAGACGTGACTACATATATAGTCATACATTGGAATTATCAAAACTTTTTTCTGAATGTTATGATAATGGTGAAACACCAGAAGAATGTTATTCAAAAGTTCTTAATCTTTATGGAGTATAAAAATGCCTTATATTATTGGAATTATCTTTGTAGTTATTGTAGTAAGTGGTTTGATTTTGTCACTCAAAGAACAAGCCGATGCTGAGAAATCCTTGAACATTCCTTATCGTGTTGTAAAGAATGGGTTGGGTAAGTATCTATTACAGAGATATAAGAAGATTACACACAATTACACAACCGATGACCCAAGAGATTTAGGTTATCATTACGAATGGGTTACCGTTGATACTTACGATGATTTGCAAGATGCCAAGATTCAATATAGAATTAGATTGGCTGAAGCAAAGCACGAAAAAGAAAAAGAAGAGCAAAAAAAGAAAAGTATAGAAGAATTAAAGAAGAAACAAGAACAAGAAAATACGATTGTAGAAATTATAAAAATGGATGACTAATTATGAATAAGAAGCAAATCTTTAATAGCCTAAAAGTAGTAGGCATTGACTTGTTCGTATGGATTTGGGCATTTGTTTTTTTTGCTCTTTCAAGACACATTGATAACTTTATTTTACAGTGCTTGGTAATGTCCGTTGGTATGTTCCCGGGTAACTGGTATATTCTTGAATATCTTAGAAAGAAGTACGAAGTATAATGGAAGACGAAGAAAATAAAAAAGAAAAACCTGTTCTGGGTGAAATGATTGCTAATTTCCCCGTAGAAGAATTGAAGAAAGCTATGCTTCATTTGGATAGGTTTGATGATGAAGTAGTAACCGATGAAAAGGTTAAGGCTGTAGAAGTTGAACGAAAACTTGAAGATGTTTCAAACAAAATAATTGAGGATAACTTATAATGGCTAGATTTACTTTGATTACTGGAAAGATGGGTAGTGGTAAAAGTGCAGTTTCTAAGTTACTAAGGGACAAGCACTTTATTGTAATTGATAGTGATTCAGAAGTAAAGCAAATCTATAATGAACCAAACATCTTTTGTGAACTTGTAAAGCATTTTCCATTTGTATTAAAAGATGGTGCTTTGGATATGAACTATATCCGTGATACCATTCTTGATGATGATACAGCTGACAAAGATTACATTATGAGTTTGGTTATTCCAAGACTTTTGGATAAACTAACAACCAAGTATGAAGATAGCAAGGAAATGATTTTCATTGAAGCTGCATTGACACCAGAACTTGGTTGGTGTGTAAATTATCTTGGAATTAAGAATGTAATCAAAGTAAATGTAAACGAAGATTTACGAAAAGAAAGGCTTGTCAATCGTGGGGTTTCTTTGGAAATGCAGGCTAAGTTTGACAAGATTCAAGATGAAAAGTATATCAACGAATATTGGTGTGGTGGTTCATTAATTGGTAATAATGGCGAAATTAATATTTTTGACATTAACAACGATGGCACACTTAAAGATTTGAATGATAAACTTATTGATATTCAAATGAAACTTGGTATGACACATCAAGAAAAGCTTGCAACTTATCTTAGGTATTTGCAGGAAATACCATTCTATTATCCTGAAAATGCTTGGTGCTACAGTTTCTACAATAGTTGTGGTTGTAAAGGTTGCCCATTCCCTTGTAAGGCTATTGATAAGGATTGGAAACGATTAGAAGAAAGGAATAAGGCAGAAATCTTGAAGATGCCTAATGCCCGAGAATTGTCAAGTGGAGAAGTTGAATTATCTTATAGGTATGAAGATGGTGTTGAAAGAAAAATTACTTACAGAAGTGAAAAAGGTATTTAAAATGGGAATATTCGGAAAACTAGATAAGTTTGATAAGCTATTCAAGGATAGATTGGGTGTAAACATAATTCATTTGAATTATCGTGTAACCGTCGGTAATTTGAAAGATTCCCAACAAAATATCCTAAAGCATTTTGGCTGGGATGATGATACACTCATCTTTGGTATAAACCAAACATTTAATGATGTTATGTGTGAAGTTGTTTGTATCGGTCCGCCTGTTGGTAGTAAAAAATCAAAATCATATTGTGATTATCTAACTGCCAAAAATTTCAAGCCAGCCTGGTACCATTATAGTTCCGTAGAAATGGCTCAAAAGAAAACTAAGGCAACTGGTGATAAAAAAGAATGGGAAAACTACGATGTTTTAATGGCTTCCTTAGATTCTTTTTATGAAAGTTTACAGGCTTTCTTCAATTTCTTGGATATTTACGAAAAGCAAATCAAGGTTATCAAGGACTTGTGCAGCATTTCTAATGATAACATTGAAGAAATCCCACAAAATTAAATGTAAACTTTAATTTACAATAATTTTCAATAAAACCCATTGACAAGTTCATTGGGTTTTTCTATATTAAGGACACCAACAAAGGGGTATGAATGAAAAGAATTATTGAACTAGAAAAGGCAAAGGAAGAAGTTGTAAAGCAATTTAAGTTCTTTGAGCTTCCATATGCCGAAATTGGTGAAGATAAGTCACATAATTTCTTTGTGGATGATGCCATTGTTTATCGTGTAGGCTATACTAACTTGGTTTACATTGGAATTAACAATGAGGATTATATGGTTATGCAGGGTAATGAAGAAAAGTTCACACACAAAATGGATGAATTGAAGTTCTTTATTGCTGGTGTAGCTGTCCAGTTTTTCAAAACTAAGGAGATAACAACATGAATCAAACTGAATTTAATGAAATGTGGGTTAAGATTGCCAAAGAAAACCCCGAATTTATTTTTGAAATGAATCAGAACCCTGTTAAAGAATCTTGCACTGTAACCATTTCAACAAAAGAAGGTCATGACCTTGCTTGTGTAAATTTCCATTATGTTTTGATTGCTCTTGAAAAGCCAGTTGAAAATTTATCAATGCTAGTAGCCAAATTTGAATATGAATATACTAATTATAATGTGAATATGACAACAGAAGAAACTGAAAAAATCAACAAAATTAGAAACACTATTAAAGGAGAATAATAAGTAATATGAAGAAGATTCTTTTGACACTTGTTGCTTTTGCGATTGCAGGAACAATGACAGGTTGTAATGGTTGTACAATGATGTACAAGAACCTTGAATCAAACTACTCGGAACTCCACCGTGATGTAGTGGTTCTTAATGCTTTCACGGGTGATACACTATTCACTTATAGTGGTGCTTGCTACTTTAGCACACCGGAACAGTCTTCAAATGAAGTTTCCTTGATTTACTATGTCAATGGTAAGTCCCATAAGGCAGACTTTGTTGGTAGTGGATTTATCTTTAAGGCAATTGAAAAGTAATGAATAATGAACAGAAAGGTGGTTGTGGTTGCCTATTACTCTTTATATTCTTTGTAATGGCTTGTAATGGCACAATCAGCCCAGCATTGTTTTTCGTTCTCGTATTTGTTTATTTAATGTTTGGATAAGTTATGAAGTTGTATTTTATTAGACACGCACCAACCGAAGCAAATCTTTCAGGTTCAATGGTTAATGGTTATGATAATGCTAACATTATTTTACAAAAGAAACCCTTGGATTGGGAAGAAAAAGTTGGTAAATTTATCCCGGCCGATATGAGAAATAAAGTTTTTTCATCACCCGCTTTAAGATGTATTCAAACTTGTGAATTGCTTTTTGGGTTCAAGCCAGGCGAAAACCAAATTAGAAACGATTTACAAGAATTTGATTGTCATAAACTTGGTGATAAGAAATTTTGGGAGATTACAGAAGATGAGTTCAATAGTCTAGTACAAATTTCTTCATTGGATATGAAAAAAAGAGTACGAAACATCTTGACAAATTCTTTTGAAAATTCTATAATTATTTCACACGGTATGTTGATTCGTTACATTTACCACTACTTTAATGGGAATGAAAACATTTCAGCATACGATGTGATAAACTCCAAGGGGTTTAGGTTTTCAAACTTAGATTTACTTGAAGTTGACACACAAACGAGGGTAGCAATACCACATTATTACAATAAACCAATCAAACACTAACTAAAAGGAAAAATAAATTATGAATACAAAGACAAAGATTACTCTAGTACTCGTAGCGATTGTAGCCATTCTCGGTGCAATCTTCGCAAAGAACCTCATTGGTTATAAGCAGTCCACGGAATTGCTTATCAAGCAGTCACCCTTTGGCACACTTAGTTGTGTAGAAGGTCAGGGTATTTACTTTAAGGGATTCGCCTCCATTTACAAGTATGACCTTGCTAAGTCATTCTATTTCAACTCTAGCACCGAAAAGGTAAATGGTCAGGGTTGGGAAGGTGACGAAGATGATGAAGATGATATTTCCGTAACCCTATCACGAAATGCCAATGCCGATATTTCCGGTTATCTTCTTTATGAACTACCAACAGATTGTGATAAGCTAATTGAACTACATAAGAACCAGCGTAGTGATAAGGGTGTAAAGCACAATCTTGTACGAAATGCAGTACTTAGTGCGGTTCGCAAGACGGCACCATTGTTCACGGCAGAAGAAGCTAAGGTTACAAAGATTGCTGAATTTAGACGATTGGCTGAAGACCAGCTTGTAGAAGGTGAATATCTTACTACCATTGAAGTTCTCAAGGAAAAGGCAGGTGAAGATGAAGTTGATTCCACCGGTAAGGTTGTCAAGAAAGCCGAAGTCCAGGAATATCGTGTAACCAAGCTCAAGCTAGACAAGGATGGTCATAGAATTATCACCAAGAAGTCCCCAATTACCCAGTATGGTATTATTGTAAAGCAGCTTGATATTCAGAATGTGAAGTTGGATGCCAAGGCTCAGCAGCAGCTTGATATTGTCAAGGAAAGAGAAATGCAGCGAGTTGCCAATGCCACAGCCGCAGAAACCGCTAAGCAAAAGGCTTTGACCGCTAAGGCAGAAGGTGATGCACGAATTGCCCAAGCTAAGGCTGACCAGGAAGTCCAGAAGATTACGGAAGTAACTATGGCCGAAAAGGAAAAGGCAGTTGCAGTTCTTCAGGCACAAAAGGAAAAGGAAGTTGCCGCCCTTGAAGCTCAGAAGGCACAGGAAGTGGCAAAGCGAATTAAGGCAGAAGGTGAAGCTGAAGCAGCCGCCAATAGGGCTAAGGTTGCCGCAGGTTTGACACCACAGGAAAAGGCAGAATGGGATTACAAGACCAAGGTCGGTGTTGCCGAAGCCCTTGCTAAGTCCGAACACCCAATCGTTCCTACAATTATGATGGGTGGTGATGGTAAGAATGGTTCTAACCCAATGGATGCCGTTGGTCTAAAGTATATGATGGATATTGCTGATAGAATCAATTCTAACAAGTAATTTCTAAAATAAATGAATTAAGCCCTACAATGTTGAAAAACCTTGTTAGGGCTTTTTTTAAAATAACACTTATACAAAGGAACTAAAAATGAAGAAACTTTATCTTTTTATACTTTGTGCTTTCGCACTATCTTTTGGGAATGATTGTTGGTGTACTTGCTGCACAACTGAAAAGAAAATCTACAAGCCCAATTCATCAAGTGTTCCAATGGTTTATAAGGAACAATATAGTTTGTCTATGAAGAGTGAACCACTTGTATTCGTAGATAAGCCAGTAGTTAAGAAAGTAGCTACAACAACCTACATTAAGGAAACAGCTGAAGAAGTGTATAATGAATTTGATGCTTGTGTTGAACAATGTAAGGTTGATAATGTTTCTTCATCTTTAGTTGATTTTTGTATTCGTGAAAAATGCGAGGCATTGAAAAATGATTAGTAAAAAAGAATTTATTGTTGGTTCAATTATTTTGTTCATAGCTTTCATTTTTGTTAATTCGTTAATGGTTAAGGATATGAATGAAACAATGGCTATGTTAAAGCGACCTGTCGTTTTACACGATACTACATCGGTTATGCGATATGTTGATAGGTACATTCACGATACCGTTTATACCACCATTAATAAAACAGAATACATTGAAAAGGTTTCTTTGCTTGGTAAAATGCAAGATTATGCTGAAGAACAAGGAACGGTTATCAAAATTGAAACTGATGAAAATTTGTTAGAATTTGATGCTAAGTTTGTCAAGATTCAATGTAATGGCAAGTTGATACCTGATGAAGATGGTGATTTGAATGAATGTGCCGGTGATTGGGTAAT
>AUXO012077950.1_pt1 | contig 21420 bp, 34 predicted proteins | sample 768731 | NCBI WGS metagenome assembly AUXO01 (sample SAMN02715735, study PRJNA202380) | gut metagenome | biome: sheep rumen | host: Ovis aries | place: New Zealand: Palmerston North
TCCTTTCGGCACTTCTCTGCTTGGCAAGCCTGTGTTCGTTTCCGATGCTATGCCTGATATCGCTACTGGTGAGAATGCTATCTTCTATGGTGATATGCGTGGTCTTGGTACCAAGTTCTCCGAGGAGATGAATGTTGAGGTTCTCCGTGAGCGTTACGCAGATGAGCATGCTGTTGGTGTGATCGGATGGCTTGAGATGGATGCCAAGGTAATTGATGAACAGCAGATTGCTGTGCTGAAGATGGCATGATAGTTAAGGCATTGATTTCTTTTGCCGGAAAAGAGTCCATGACAAAAGGAGAGGTTAGAGATATCTCTGATCTCTCCACTGCCAAGGATCTTGTTAAGGCAGGATATGTGGAAGAAGTAAAGAAAAAGACTCCGAGAAAGGAGAAGAATAATGGCTAATATTATTACTAATATTCCGCTGACGTATAGAGAGACTGATGGAAATCTTATCTCTCCTATCAAGGGCAAGCCTACCGAGGTTTCGGAGGCTGTTGCTTCTGATTTAAAAAATGCAGGACTTGCAGAGGATTACTCTGGTGGTGGTTCTGGTGCTATCACCATTGCACAGAAGCAGTCTGTTACCACTGCCATGCAGGGGGCTTTTCCTCCTGTGGCAAGAGGTTCCATTACACTTGCGGAGGGTGCAGTTTCAACAAAAACCATTGATGTGATTTTTGATGGTGTTGAATACAAAAATGTGCCTTGTTCGGCGTCTGGATATGGTGAAATGAAAAATCATTTGCCAGATTTCACTAATTATCCGTTTTTCGTTATAAATAAAGGCCCTGATAATCAATGGATGTTAGCAACGGCAACGGCGGGAAGTTATGAGATTGAAATCAAAGGGACGCCTACCAATGTTCCATATTGGAATTGTCATGTAACCGTTACCAACGAAAAAAATGACACAGACTTGTTTGTAGAGGGGTTCATTATTGATCCCGCTAATGGTGAAGGGAAAACTACACAGCAAGTAACCGGAACAAGCGAGTTTGATGTTATTGCAGTTGATGGGGTCGCATACCTTCATTTTACAAACTCTAATGGGGACGACGGAATTGTTACCAGTGTTACGGGAAAAGGAGCTGATGCCGAAGACGGAAGAGTTGGCGTCTGGGGCGATGTAACAATTACGGCAAAAGGCTCTGAATAACACTCCGAAAGGAGGGTAACACATGAACAATATCACAAAGGTTTCAGAGATCACTGCATCTGATCTCTGGGAATATCTGAATCCCTCTGATGAAATGAGTGAATCTGATGCAATGACTCTCAATAATCTGCTTGGAGTTGCAAAAGCGTTTATTTCTAACTACACAGGAAGAGATGTGGATGCCTATCAGGACTTTGTTATTGTGGCTATGGTACTGGTGCAGGATATGTGGGATACCAGAACACTGTACGTGGACAAGACCAACTTAAACAAAGTGGTTGATACCATCTTGGGCATGCACTCAGTCAATCTCCTGCCGGAGGTAGAGTGATGAATGCAGGCAAGTATTATCACAGGATCTCAATCTATACTGCCAAGATTGAAAAGGTTGAGGGCTTTCAGAAGATTGTGCCGGATGAATTAGTGCTTACTCCGATGGCTTATGTTAAGACCACCAGAGGAATCACGTTAGTTAAATCCGGCACTGATTTTGAAGAAGCCTACACCAACTTCACAATCAGGATGCCGAGAAAGGCAATCAGCAGGAAGATGCTTGTAGTCTTCAAGGACAAAACCTATTCCATTGAGTATCTCAACAATGTGGATGAGGCATCAGTTGAATTGGAAATGCAGTGTAGGGAGATCACTCACTAACATGGCTAGGTTTGATCTTGAACTTCCGGAAGATATCATGAGGGATATTGAGAAAATCTATAATGATTCAGAGCAGATCTTTGGAGAAATGACAAAGGCAGGAGCGGATGTTGTGTACAAAGCAGTACAGGCATCTGTGCCTGCCTCTTTTAAGGACTCCGATATCATGAACTGCTTGAAGATCACCAGAACTTACAAGACTCCCTCTGATGATGGCATCAATACGAAAGTGGGCTTCTACGGATACTTTACTAATGAGGATGGGAGAAAGACTCCGGCTCCGTTGGTATGCAATGTATTTGAGTATGGCAATTCCGTGACTGGCTTCAAGAAGCCTTTCTTCCGGCGAGCATTCAAAAAGGGAGAGATTGAGCAGGCAATGTTTGACGCACAGAAAAAAGCAAGTGGAGGGCTGTTAGATGAATGAACTGATTGAAAGCATCTTTGAGGGCTTCACTGTGGATGGAGTGCAGATCCCTGTTTCATTCCTCTTTTATCATGGGCATGGAGAGCCTTACATCACCTACATGAATGAAGACACAGACAACGCATTTTCCGCTGATGATGAATTGAGAGCCTATGTGGAATACTATGACTTTGACATTTATTCAAAGAGCAGTTTTTACAAGATTATTGAGAGAGTAAAAGAACTTTTAACTGCAAATGGTTTTAAGTGGCAAGTGTCTAGATCAAGTTCAGATATGTATGAGACTGATACAGGATACTACCACAAAACATTATCATTTGCTTATATAAGAAAGGAGAAATCCAATGGCTAAGATTGGTTTACAGAATTTCCTTTACGGCAAACTGACGGAGGATGCACAGGGTAATGCTACCTACAGCGCACCCAAGAAGCCTGCAAAGGCTATCTCCTGCAATGTCTCCATCACGAACAACGATGTAAAGTTATATGCTGATGATGTGGTAGCAGAAAGTGATACTTCTTTCTCTACTGGTACTGTTACCATCGGTATTGACGATGAGGACATTGAGATGATGGGTGATCTGTTAGGACACACTGTCACCGAGGGAGTCATGGTTAGAAATGCTAACGATGTGGCTCCTTATGTTGGCTTTGGTCGGATCCTCACTAAGATGGTTGGAGGAGTTCTGAAATACAAGGTTGAGTTCCTGAACAAGGTAAAGTTTTCCGAGCCTAGTGCAGAAGAGAACACCAGAGGCGAGAGTGTTGAGTTTGCCACTTCTGAACTGGAGGGAACCATTGTCACTCTGGCGAATGGTGATTGGTCTAAGTGTCAGGTGTTCGATTCCATGGAATCTGCTAGGACTTACTTAACCAGTCTGTTCCAGACTGCATAAATAAAGAATCAATCAGAGGGGAGAGGCATAATGTCTCTCCCTTTTATTCTATACAAAGGAGAATAATGAGATGAAAGATGTGAATGGGAAAATCCTGTATAGAGGGAAAGAGTATGGGCTTGTGTTCAATCTGAATGTAATGGAAGATATTCAGTCTGAATATGGATCCATTGCAGAATGGGGAGCCAAGACTGACGGAGAAAATGGAGAGCCTGATGCCAAGGCTGTGAAGTATGGCATCACTGCCATGCTGAACGAATGGATTGACATTCAGAATGAGGAAACAGGGGATGCAATGCCTTTTCTGTCCGAGAAGCAAGTTGGCAGAATGATCTCCGAAATGGGCTTTGCGAATACTGTGCAGGCTCTCAATAACACTGTGATTGATTCCACTCAGAGCACAGAAAAAAACGAATAATCCATGATGAATCAGATCCGGTGATAGATTTCTCATGGTTTTACTTTATCGGAAAGACAAAGTTAAATCTGTCTTTCCATGAGACCGGAAGACTGACATTAACATTGTTTAATAGACTCTATCAGCACTACAAGAACAACTGGAGTTATGAAATGCGCTTGTTCCATGCAAACATGACTTATCAAGAGGCTTATGACAAGAGCCAGAGTGATGAGGAATGGATAAAGTGAGTTTAAGCGAGTTTAGGCAAAGCGCAAGTGATCTTGAGTGATGTTGAGTGATGTTGAGTGAGGAGGTGAGATGCTGTGAGTGGTTTCGGTGGATCAGTGAAACTCACGGGGGAGAGTGAATATAGAAAGGCTCTTTCTCAGATCACACAGAATCTAAAAGAAGTATCCTCAGAGATGAAAGTTGTCAGTACATCCTATGATAAGAATGATAGGTCTATGGAGGCTATCACTGCCAAGCAGGATGTGCTGAATAAGAAATACACAGAACAAACCAATAAATTAAATCTCCTGAAAAGCCAGTATGCTTCCATGAGTTCCGAGTACCAGAAGAACACTCAGAATCATGAAAAACTGGTGAACACCTACAATCAGGAGAAAGCAAAACTGGAGCAGATCGGGAAGACTCTGGGCACAACATCTGCCGAGTACAAGGAGCAGGAGCAGAAAGTAAATGAACTCTCCAAGGAAGTGACGAAATCCACACAGGCACAGGATGCCAATGAGAAATCCATGTCTAAGATGAGAGTGGAGATCAACAAAGCGCAGGCAGAGTGCAATGAGACTGCCAAAGAGATGGATGCTCTGGGCAAAGAGACTGATGAAACAGGCAAGGAAGCCAAGGAAGCAGGCAAGCACTGGGATGGACTTGGCAAGATCCTTGGAGGCATTGGAAAGGCTCTGGCTGTCTCTGTTGGTGCTGTCGGCACTGCTGTAGTTGTATCCGGCAAGAAGATCTTTGATATGGCAAATGAAGTTTCCCTTGCCGGAGATGATATTGATAAGGCATCCCAGAAACTTGGACTCTCAGCAGAGAACTATCAGAAGTTAGCCTATGCAATGGACATGTCCGGTGCATCGGTTGATGATTTCACCAAGGGCATGAAGAATATCACTTCTGCTCTTGCAGGAGCGCAGAACGGAGTCAAGGGATCTTCCGATAAGTTTGATGCTCTGGGTGTGTCTCTCAAGAATGTTGACGGATCTTACAAGAGTACGGAGCAAGTCTTACTTGATTCCATCGATGCACTCTCCAAGATGGAGGACGAAACGCAGAGAAATGCGCTTGCAAATGAGATCTTTGGCAAGTCTGGTGCTGAGTTGGCTCCTCTGCTCAATTCCGGTGCTGATGGTATCCATCAGTTAATGGATGAGGCTGAGCAGTATGGCATGGTGATGAGTGATGAGGCTGTATCTGCTTCCGCAACATTCAATGATTCCCTCACAAGGCTTCAGGGGACGTTTGGAGGCTTAAAGAACAGAATGATTGGCTCTTTTCTTCCGTCAATCTCTCTTGTGCTTGATGGGCTGTCTGATCTGATGATAGGGGCTGACGGAGCAGGCGAGAAGATGAAAGAGGGAGTTACCGGAGTGGTGAAGAACATCAGTGATCTGGTTCCCCAGATTGTGACTCTGGTTTCCTCCATGGCATCTGCCGTGATGGAGTCTGCTCCGGAGATCATCTCCGCACTGGCTACCGGAATCACCGAGGCGATGCCTAGCCTGCTAGAAACATTCACAGGCATGGTAATGCAGATCTCCGGTGTGCTTGTCACCTTACTGCCTCAGATCGTTGTAGCAGGCACTCAGATGGTTACATCTTTGATCTCCGGTGTCTCTACTGCCATCCCTGAACTCATGGCAATGATTCCTGAAATCATCACAAACTTGGTTGAAGTGGTAACGGAGTGGCTTCCTGACATTGTAACGGCAGGCATTGATTTGATGATGGCTTTGGTGAATGGAGTGGTTCAGACTGTTCCGGCACTGGTGGGAGAGATCCCTAACATGATTTCTCAATTGGTTGGTGCTATTGCATCTGAACTTCCTACTATTCTGAGTGCAGGCATGGACATTCTTCATGCTCTGATTGATGGCATTGTGCAGACCATTCCTGAACTGGTGGCAATGCTTCCTGATATCATTACAAATACTGTTGAAACTCTCATTGGCTTACTGCCTGAGATCGTCAGCACTGGAACAGAGATGCTTAATGCTATCATCAATGGTATTGTGCAGACCATTCCTCAGTTGGTGCAGATGCTTCCTACCATCATTAACACCATTGTGAATGTACTGCTAAACAATCTTCCGCTGATCATCAGCGCAGGCATGAAGATCTTGGTGGGTGTGATCACTGGACTCACAAAGGCACTGCCTCAGTTGATTGGCATGGTTCCCAAAATCATTACAAGTATTGTTTCCACTCTGATAAAGAATCTTCCTCAGGTTCTTGCCACTGGTGTGCGGATTCTGGGCGAGTTGGTTAGAGGAATTGGGCAGAGCCTTGGTTCTCTTCTGTCTATGTGTGGGCAGATTGTCGGCACTGTGCTCCGAGAGATCGGAAAACTGCCTGCCGAGGTTGTTTCCATCGGCACAAACTTGGTAAAAGGCATCTGGAATGGTATCAGTGATGCTACCGGATGGATCATCAGCAAAATTAAGGGATTTGGCTCCAGTGTGGTGAAAGGCATCAAAAATATCTTTGGTATTCATTCTCCCTCTAAGGTCTTTGAGGATGAAATTGGTGTAAACCTTGCTAAAGGTATTGGAGTAGGCTTTGAGGATCAGATGGATAATGTCACCAAAGAGATGCAGGACGCTATTCCTACATCCTTTGACACTGATGCATCTCTTTCTTCTGGAGTTCCTGCCAGTGTCGGAGGCTCCTCCGGCATGGTGGAGGCATTCAAGCAGGCTCTGAAAGAGATGAAGATTGAACTTGATGATGAAGTTGCAGGAAGATTTGTCGATAAGACTGTAACAAGGCTCATATATACGTAAGTAGGGGGAGGCTAGAGTTATGAATTATGTAGAGTTGAACGGAGTGAAGAGTACCACCATTCAAGGCTTGCTGATTCAGACTCTGCCTCCAATCTCCAAACCTAGGCAGAGGACTAGAGTGGAAGAGATTGACGGCAGAGATGGAGACATTATATATTCTCTGGGCTATTCTGCCTATGATAAAGAGTTCTCCATTGGCTTGCATGGTACTTATGATGTAGATCAGGTGATAGCATTCTTCAATTCCTCCGGCACAGTGACATTTTCCAATGAGCCAGAGAAATACTATCGCTATGAGATCACTGATCAGATCGATTTTGAGCGGTTACTTAGGTGGAAACAGGCAAAAGTAAAGATGCATGTTCAGCCTTTCAAATACAAAGTAGGCGAGGAGACCACTGGCACAGGGAATATCACTCTTGTGAACGAGGGAAACATCTACAGCAGACCGAGAATCACTGTGCATGGTTCCGGCATCGTTGATATGTCTCTTAACGGGAGCCAGATTCTTTCTCTGAACATTGGTGATTCCGAGTATATCACCATTGATGCGGAGGAAATGAATGCCTATCAGGGAACTGCACTGGCAAACAGGAGAGTTACAGGGGATTATGATGCTCTGAGGCTGAATGTTGGGAGCAATTCCATCACTTTCTCCGGAGCGGTGACAGAGGTCTTCTGTGAATTATATAGTAGGTGGTTATGATGATTAGAGTGTTTAAATCTACTGATAGAATCTTTGATTCTAATGGTGATCTGGTACTTAGACCACTCAAAGCATCAGTCCGAAAAGAAGATAATGGTGATTTTTACTTAAATATCACCACAGATCTTAGAAATCTGGATGTGTTGACGGCAGGAAGCATCATCGTGGCTAACACTCCCTCCGGTGATCAGCCTTTCAGGATCCTGAACACCGAGAAAACCAAGAGCAAACTGATCATCAAAGCAAACCATGTCTTTTATGATTCCCTGAATTATCTCATTGCTGATTCCTATGTAGATCAGCGGAACTGCAATGATGCACTAGACCATTTAAACAGTGCTACAGAGCCTACAAGCGAGTTTAAGACCATCTCTGATGTTCCTACTGTCAATTCGTTTCGGTGCGTAAGAAAGAGCCTCTATGAGGCTATAGAGACTGTTCTGGAGCGGTGGGGAGGGCACCTTGTCAGAGATGGTTGGAACATCGGCATCCGGCAAACTATTGGAGCGGACAATGGTGTAACAGTTCGATATGCCAAGAATCTGAAAGATATCACTGTAGATGAGAACTGGGACAATGTTGTTACCCAGTTGATGCCAGTGGGAAAAGATGGGATTCTGCTCAATGCTCTGGAGGAGAGCAATGATAAGTATGTTTACTCTGAAATCCAGTATTCAGAGCCATATACAAAGAGTGTTACTTTTGATCAGAGCCACATAGCACCGGAGGATTATGTGGATGCTGACGGAGAGCAGGACGAGACTGCTTATTTGACTGCTCTGGTGGATGATTTACGGATTCAGGCACTGGATTACGTGGAAAAGAACAGTGTGCCTCAGGTGAACTACACTCTCAGCGCAAATCTTGAGAAGATCACCGATATTGGAGACACTGTGCAAGTGGAGGATTCAAGACTTGGCATCACTCTGCTCACAAACGTGATCTCTTATGAGTATGACTGCCTTTCCGAGCAGTATACATCTATTGAGTTCGGCAATTTCAAGAACACACTGGGAAATCTGATCAGCACTGTTACAGCCAGAGCGGACGAATCTGCCGGAAGAGCGGTGGAAAGTGTAAGAGTGACTCTTTCCGATGAACTGAAGCAGGCTACAGCACAGATCTGGAGCGTTCTGGGCACTTCCTATGTGATCTATGATGGTGATAAGATTCTTGTGGTTGATACTCTTCCTCCGGAGGAGGCAACAAACTGCATGATGATCAATGCCGGAGGAATCGGATTCTCCAACACTGGCATTCATGGCACATTCAACTCCGCATGGACGATTGACGGCACTTTAGACATGCAGGAAATCAATGTGATTAACCTAGTTGCCGACATGATCAAAGGTGGGACGCTGAAACTTGGTTCTCTGGAGAATCAGAGCGGAGTTCTGGAACTGTATGACAATGACAACAACTTGATAGGTCTGATGGATCGGAACGGACTGAAGATGTATGGTCTTGATGGGTCTTATGTACTCATGAACAATGAGGTTGGCTTTGCCGGATATGATCGGAAAGGGAATAAGATCTATTGGGTATCCAAAGATGAATTTCATATGAAAAAATCAGTGATTGAAGAGGAAATCACTCTTTGCAACAGAATGAGATTTATTCCCATCACTATCAAATCTGGTAGCACCATTGTGAATGATGGAATTGGTTTGGTTTCTGTATTGGAGGCATGATAAATGGCAGTAGAATACACTTTAACATTTGGGCAAAACAGTACAGAGCCTTATGGAGTCCTCCATATTGAGGAGACTGGGACTAGCACCACAGCAAACACCAGTACCATCTCTTACACTCTGACGCTGAAAAGACCATATGCAATTTCTTCCTCTTCCACCAAGACTGCATCTGTGTGGATTGAGGGACAGACATACACTTGGAGCGGATCTGTCGGAGGATCTGGGGATAAAACTCTTATCTCCGGAACTCAGACCATTGCTCACAATTCGGATGGCTCCAAGGTAATTGACTTCTCCGCATCCATTGAGTTCGGTTCCATCTACTGGAGTTACACCGGAAGAAATCTAGGGACTAAGAGCGGATCAGGCAAGTTAACACTCTCAAACATTCCGAGATATCCCACTGTTTCCCAGAGCGTTTCCAGTAAGACGGAAACCACTATCAAGATGGCATGGAGCGCAGATAGTATTTGTGATGCATTATGGTGGTCTACTGACGGAGGAAGCACATGGAGCGCACTCCAGAGCATCAATGCAAAGAGTGGAACATACACCATCACAGGGCTTTCTGATGGGCAGAGTTATTCTGTGGTGACTTCTGTGAGAAGAAAAGATTCACAGTTGTACAAGAACACCAGTGCTCTCTCCGTGAAAACTTATTGGTATCCCTACTGTACCAACTTCCCCAACTTTACTATTGGAAACACTGTTACACTTGGTTTTTACAATCCTCTTGGAAGAACATTCAACTTTGATTTGCAGATGGCTAATGGAAGTTGGATTGAGGGATGGACTGTATCAGGAAAGACCAGTTACACAGGACTTGACGGATCATCTACCATTTCATCCCTGTATGCCTCTATCCCATCTGCAAAGAGCGGAACATATAAGATCCGGTGCAGATATGGCAGTGCATCCTACACTACTAGCACAGCCAAATATAGTGTTAATGAAAAGCAGTGTGCGCCCACTATCGGCACATGCTCTTACAAGGACACCAACAGCACAACAGTGGCTGTAACTGGCAACGATCAGAACATAGTGCAGAATCTTTCTAAGGTGCAGTATACTGCCTCAGGACTTTCTGCCAAGAACAGCGCAAGCATCAGCAGTGTAAAAGTGAGAGTCAATGGAAGCACCTACACTCTCACCAGATCCGGAACAACTGCCACCGGAGGGAATGCAGTTATCAATTCTGGATCCACTGTCACTGCTACATTTACCATCACGGACTCCAGAGGGCTGACGGCATCCAAGAGTATCACTGTTAAGATGCTTGCATATAGCAATCCATCCGCTGTGATTACGCTGTGGAGAGAGAGCAACTATTATACGTTGTCTCACATCATTGTAGATGCTACTTTTGCAAACATCGGTAGCAATGCATTGAGAATTCGAGTATGGAAGCGCAAACATGGAACATCTGATTGGGGGAATGCATCCACCTTGGAGAGCGGAACAGAATATGATATCTCTGCTGATAATAACTATCAGTGGGATGTTCTTGTTCAGTTAGATGATACTCTTGGTGGGCTTGCTATCTACAATCTGACACTGCCCAAGGGTATGCCTCTAATCTACTTCGACAGGCGTAAATCTTCAGTTGGAATCAACTGCTTCCCTGCCGGATCTGAGACACTGGAGGTCTCCGGCATTGATGTGCTTGCCAAGGTGAAGAACTCAATGCAGTGGGGAGAAAATGATCAGTTCTGGAGAATTACGGCATCTGAGAAATGGGAGACTGGGCTTGTGCATTCTCAGGGCATGACTTCTGACGGCAGTTACATCTACCTGACGCACAGAAGTTCCGGCGATGATTCCACTGTTATGAAGATTGCCAAACTGAACATGAATGATTCCATGCAGTCAGTGCTTGATGCATCCATTTCAACAGGGCATTTCAACATGTTGGATTGCTATAATGGGATCATCTATGCCAGTGCCGGAGCGTTAACCAGTGGCAAGGCAGACTACACCAAAGTAAGAGTAATCAAGGCAACTGATTTATCCGTAATCAGCACCAAGACACTGCCTAACAACTGGGGAGTTGGTGTCCGGCAGTTTTTTGAAAAGGTTGGAGAGGATAAAGTCATTACATATAAGACAGGCTACATCACTGCTCTTTATGTTGGCTCTTCCAGAAACATCAACCTTTACCAGAGTTACATTGATTCTGCCAATAAGGTGCAGACTCCACTGGCACAGATCACACTGGACTATACTGGATGCACCACAGTGCAAGGCTCTTTCCATCTCACGAATAATTACATCTGGCTGTTGGAGACTGCTTACACAAGAGCAACAAGAGCATCAGGGCATCAGGTGATTAGATGCTTCTCTTACTCCGGCATGTTGGTGAAGTCGCTTTACATTGACGGCATCACAACAGAACTGGAAGATTTGTACGTGGAAGAGGGAGATCCTGACGATGGAACCAACAACATCATCTATGTAAATGATCTGAACGGCACAATTTACAAGTTTGATGTTCCGAGATTCTATCACACTCTTCCCTCAAATCCGGCAACAGTCTATGCGATGAAAGCAGGCACTGTAAAACATGTGTATGCACATCCCTCTGCACTGGATTCCAGATATGCATTTTCAGGGAAGTATGTTTACAGCCAGATCACTGTTAGTGATTTCATGTTCAAGGGCGAAATTGGGCACTTTGTCCCTCCGGTGATCTATGTGAATGGAGCGGATCATGTGGGTGCTTTTTCTGAGGACTTCAACACTATCACTTTTGAGGGGAATTACACTTGGGGAGGTGGAGGAACTCTCACATGGATCTTTACATTCTCCATCAAGGTTAATTCCAGTGGAAACAACTACCAGTATTATCTCTCAAATGCAAAGGTGAGAGTACATGATGATACAGGACTTAATCAGTATTACAATGTGAACGGCACAGGGGATCTTACCGATGTATCAGATGGAACCATGGGAAAGATGTTCAGCACTCTTTTCTCTTCCAGTTGGTTTAATAGTGACATTTACATCAAAGGACTTTCGTATGTGTGCGGAGTAGGCAACACATCAACATCACTTGATTTGATTGGAGGGTGATTAAAATGGAGAACTTAACCATTGGGCAAGTGGCTGTTGCTGTTGCCTTTTTAGGTGCGCTGATTGCCGGAGTGAAGTATTTACTTGCCGAGGCAAAAACTTGGATTACTGAGAGCATGAAGACACAGATGGATGCATTTTCCGTCAAGATCGATGCTCTGGAGGACAAGATCTCAGATGTGGACATGCAAACATGCAAGAATTATCTTGTGGTAAGGATTGCAGAGGTTGAGAACGGCAAAAAGCCCACTGAAGTGGAAAAAGAGAGATTCTATGAGCAGTATGAGCATTACATCAAAATCGGTGGAAACTCATACATCAAGAAAAAGGTAGAGCAGTTAGAATCAGAGGGTAAACTGTGAACTGAGGGAGGAGAGATCCTCCCTCTTTTTTAATTTCCTGAAAAAAATATCAAAATTTCAAATTATCGCTTGCATTTTCCTTGCTATAGGTATATACTCATATATGAAAGATGATATTGACAATCTGGTGTTTCACCATGGGCAAGTTTTTAGGAGGTTTACAATGAAGCGAGTAGAGATCAGTTACAGAACGAACATGGCAGAACTCAGCAAACTCAACGAGAGATTAGAAAAGGCTGAAAAGGCACTTGCAAAAAAGAGAGCCATTGCCGAGAAACTTGGAGTTGCCAACTGGAGCGTTGAGGAGCATTTGGAGTGGCTCAGATCCATTCCTAAAACTGACAACGGATTCATTCTTGAGAAGAACGATATCAAGAAGAATGGTGCTTGGTTTGATCTTTCCCTTGCAGAGGATAGAGTGGATGAAATCAAGTACAAGATTGAGAAAGCAGAGGAGAAACTGGATAAGGCAGAAGATGCAGTGAATGCCTATCATGAGGAGGTTGAACGGATTGAGGATCTGAAGAGAAAAGAAGAACTCTTCAAGTTGGAGTTTGAGGAAGAGCAGAGAGAGTGGGCAGAAGATGGAATCACTCTTGAGGGCAGATATTACGGACTCACTCCACAGGGAAAGAAGTTCTGGATTGAGGGAAACAACGGATTCACAAGAAGATCACTTCACTGCTTCACTCTCACGATTGACGGAGAAACGATCTTCACCAGTGGAGCATTCTGGATTGCATATGCGGAAATCAGGAACAGATAAGGAGCGGAGGCAAGAGCCTCCCTCCGGAGGGACACTTAGATACATTTAGGTACAGAAAGGTACAGAAAGGAAACAGAGATGAGATACGGACAGGAACTGATTGAGCAGTTAGAGAGAGACATTGAGACCACCAAGAGAGCAATGGAGAACAGACAGGAGAGAATCGACAATTGGCAGACAGATGAAGATGATTGCTTCATTTCCATCAGATGTGATGAGAGGCAGTTGAGTCTTTGCAGAGACAAGATTAGCCTGATCAAGGATGGTGGATGTGCTTGGTTTACAGAGTATGCAACACTGGATGGTCAGTTGGTCAATGCTCACTGGTGCAACACCAAGTTTGGAACATCTCTGAGAGTGGAGATGCCTGATGGAAAGGTGATCTGGACAACATCATGCACCAAGAAAGGACTGGCAAGGAGAGGGCTGAAAATGGTTGAGTGCAAGAGACCCGCATGGTATTGTTTCAGATCCTCAGGCAGAGGGATGTTGGGAGTGTACAGTGGATCTTATGTGTTGTTTCCCTCTGATGTCAACTATGCAACTGGTGAGGATGCCAGTGCAGAACCTATTGAAATGAGAGATGCAGAATGAGAAGATCAAGGAGGCATGAGATGAATAAACGAATTGAAGTAAGATTGTCAGAGGATGAATGGAATTTCATCCTCTGGATGGCAAAGAGGGACGGCATCACAGCCATGGAGGAAATGAGATGCATTTTTCAGACTGAGTTAGATCAGTGCAGAACGCTTTATGAGGCAGAGATGGAGGAAGAGCAATGAAGAGTTATGAAGAGATGTTTGGTATGAATGCCTGCATGGAATCGGTTAAGTTTGATATTGAGTATCTGCATAAGAATCCATTTGAACTGCTTGGAAGATGTATTGTCAGAGCAGATCAAGATGTTTTCTTTAATGAGACAATGATTGATGCGCTGAAGAAGTACATCAAGGACAACGGAATTAAGTGGGATGCAGAGGAGGCTTGAAGCCTCCTACTGCACATGGTAAGATTGAACGGCAAGGAGGTTTACCGATGATTACAGATGCACAGAAGAGAGCGCAAGCCAAATATGACAGAGATCACACAAGACTGCTCACCATGAAGATAAACACAGCGACAGATGCAGATGTGCTAGAGTGGTGGGATGCCTGCCAGAACAAGCAGGGCAGTGTAAAGAGGCTGATCCGGCAGGAGATTGATTGCTATGCCGATCTGAGGGAGTACCTGAAGCAGGCTCTTTCCGATCTGGCAGAGAAAGCAGTGGATGAGGGTGCTTGCTATCCTGAGGAAGTGATTGATGATATTTCCGGCAGATTAGATGCATGGTTTGAGTTGTTCAAAGAAAAGAGGCAGGAATAAACATTCTGCCTCTTTTGCTCACAGTGGGAAATGCGTTGTAACCTATTTCCCAGTATGATCATTTGAAATTCCAATAAATGGTAACATCATCACCATTTAATTCTATCCTCCGGATCAGAGCGGTAATAATCTGCCTTATCTGTTCCGGAGTTCCTTTTTCCAACATTTCAGAGAAGCCATTTATTTGGCTCTTAAATGCTTCTTTGCTCTTTGGCAGGGATTTCCTCAAATTATCAAGTTCCTGCTCTAAATGGGCTTTCTGAGCGTTCTGAGAGGCTATCTTTGCATCTAGCGTTGATCTGGAGATGCTTCCGAGAGCATACAGATCTATGAGCCTATCAATCTGCTTCTCTACTTTCTGCAATTCGGTAGTAAGCACTACTAGATTATTGTTCTCCTCTGGCTCTGTGGGCTTTGTCGGCTCCAGAGCCAATTTCTTTATCTCTTCAAATATCAGATTATCAAGATCTTCCATCCTCCAGATCTTATTAGAGCATGAGGGATCTTTAATCATCGTGGGATGCCTCTTTGCTCTGGAGTTACACTTGTAATAGCAGAGTCTCTTTCCATCCTTGCCCAGATTGGCAGTGATCTTTGAGTATCTGGCTCCACACTTGGAGCAGAAGAGCAATCCTCCAAGATAAGAATGCACTGAGGCAGTGTTGTGGCTGTCTTTGTTCCTCCGGAGGATCCTGAGAGCATCTGCATGCTCTTCCTCAGTGATCAAAGGCGCATGTTCTGACTTGTTCCATGCTCCCTGATACTTTAGTTCTCCCAAGTAGGTTCTGGATTCCAACACATTCCTGATGGTTCTTGTGCTCCATGTGCCGAACTTGTGAGTATATCCCTCTGCATTCAAATCTTTGGCAATCGTGAAGATAGGCTTGCCGGAGAGAAACTCTTTGAAGATCCTCTTCACTTGCATAGCCTCATATTCATTCACTTTCAGATAGCCAGTGTCAGGATCATAATCATAGCCAATGGGAATGTGATTCCCTCCGGCAAACTTTCCCTGTTTTGCTCTGGCAGACTTGCCGAGCATCATTCTCTCAGTGATCTGGGATCTCTCCAACTGGGCAAACACCGACAAAATACCGATCATTGCAATGCCCAGAGGAGTTCCGGTATCAAAGTTCTCATTCATAGAGGCAAATCCACAGCCATTAGCAACAAATACATCCTCAATCAAATACAGAGTATCTTTCTGGCTTCTGGAGAGCCTGTCCAACTTGTACACCAGAACTTTCTCCACTCTCTTTTCCTGCACATCATGGATCAGGTGCCGGAGTTCAGGTCTGTTCATGTTGGATCCAGTGTATCCGGCATCAACATAGGCTCTGTAAACACTCCAGTTCATGGATTCACAGTATTTCTGCATCCTGTTCACTTGTTCATCAATGGAGTATCCATGCAATGCTTGTTCCTGTGTGGATACTCTTGCATATATCGCTACAATCATCTTTCTTCCCTCCGAGATTATTAGAATGTGATCAGACTGGCACTCTTTTAGTGTTGGTTAGTCTATCATCGTTCTCTTCTTTTTCTGATCATTTCAACCACTATCTCTGCACCATCTAGCAAGTCTATCCATTCATCTCTAGACAACTCTTTGCCATCTATGCAGAGATCATCATAGGCATCTATGTTTCTTCTCACATATTGGATCATCTTAGGAATATCACTGATGATCAATCTTCCTGAGGATTCACCAACAGGAACAATCTTATCTCTCGCCAGTGCATCAGCGGAAATCTGTAGTTCCTTGCAGATTTTGAGAACATTTCCAATGGATGTGTTGTGAATCCCTCTTTTGAGTATGGTGGTGAGCGTTGGTTGTGGCATGCCTATTCTGTTTGCAAACTCAACGAGTGTGCCGTATCTGCTCAGAATCAATGCTTTTAATTGTTCGTCAATGTTCATTGCTGTTCTCCTGTTCTTAGACTGGTGTTTCATACTGGTGTAATAAGATTATAAAATCATTTTTTTGATTTCACAACACAAAATTATTATTTTCGATAATCGGCACTTGTTGAAAATATCGCAATTATGCGAATTGTTAACACTTTTGCCTTGCAAGCGAAATTGAAATTTCAAATTTAGGTATTGCAATTATTGAAATTGCGATTAGAATAATAATTGTATTGAATATTCAATACGGCAACAGCATAACATTGAACTATTGAAAGGAGGCAGGATATTGATTTATCCGGTATTGGAAAAGGAGATGGAGAGAAAGGGCATCACTCAGAAAGATCTGGCAAATGCGCTTATCCGTACTCCGGCAACGATGTGCAACAAGTTATCTGGCAATGCTCAACTTACTTTAGCAGAGGCATTTGCCATCCAGAAACTCATTGGAACGAGACTCTCCATTGATTCTCTGTTCAAAGAGGCTGAGTGATGATCAAGCACATCTTAGCAAATGGGAAAGAGGTTGAGAGTGTGACTGGCATGGAGATCCGGCAGGAGGATGTGCCAGAGGTCTACAGGGTAAAGGAGGAGATTGAAAGTAGTGTATCACAGTGATGATCCTGTCAGGGATGCGGAGTCCTATTGGAATGACAGGGAAGAGGAAGAACAGAGAATGCCAGTGTGTGACTGGTGTGGCAGAAGAATCTATGAGAAGTATGTGAGAGTCAATGGAGACAAAATGTGCTTTGATTGTGTCTTTGATCTCACAGAGTATACGGAGGATTAATAATGCAGGATACAGTAAGAATCACTCAGACCGAATACAGACACTTGGTCTGCAAGGAAAACGATTTTGAAACCTTTTTTGATGCGCTGTTTGACAGTGCCACATTGAGCATCTATGGAGATCGCTTATATCTTGATGATGGAGTGCTTGATATTCTGCTCAGAACCTTTGGAGGGTACAGATACTTTGCAAAACTGGCAATGCTGAAAGAGCAGAAAGCACAGAAAGAAGAGGCTGAGAGCGATGGCAACGTATGAGGATATCAAAAAGGCAAATGCCGAGATTCAGACTACTGATATCAAGGGCAAGCAGTATGCGGAAGTGCCCCAGAGAATCAAGGCATTCAGAATGATGTATCCAGATGATGGCTTTATTATCACTGAGATGGTAAGCAATGAAAATGGTGTGTGTGTGTTTAAGGCAACAGTTGGTCGGTATATCGGTGGTGAGGCATTCACTCTTGCCACTGGCACAGCCTATGAGAAAGAGGGAAGCACTTTTATCAATAAATCCTCATACATCGAAAATTGTGAGACTTCCGCTGTTGGCAGAGCGTTGGGGCTTGCCGGATTTGGCATTGATGTTTCTGTAGCCTCTGCCGAGGAAGTGCAGAATGCAATGCTTCACCAAGAGCAGATGAAGCAGGAAGAGACTGGAAAAAAGAAGATTGATGCCATCAAGGTGAGTGCATTCTATTCCAAATGCCAGAATGATGCGGTTCCTGTTGATCTGGTGTTGAATCTCTACAAGGTGAAGAAGCCTGAGGATATGACAGAGAAACAGTTCTCCAATATGGTGAACAACTGGGATAAGGTGCTTGAGATGAAAGGAGAAGCGAAATGAGAAAGGTTATGAATGTGGTCTATGGAGTGCTGTTCTTCCTTGGCTTCCTGCTGATTCTGGGTGGTGCAGGAAGAATTGACACAGATGCAACGCTGAGACTTGTTGATGTTGCTCCCCAGATGCTTGTGGGCATTGCTCTGATGATTCCTGCTCCTTTCAGAAAGGAGATGTGCAGATGAACAAGGTTGTGCTTGTAGGGAGACTCACCAGAGATCCAGAGTTGAGATATTCCCAGTCAGGAGAGAACTGCACTGCCAGATTCACTCTTGCGGTAGATCGGAGAGGCAAGGATGCCGGAACTGATTTTATTTCCTGTGTGGCATGGGGCAAGGTTGCCGAGTGGATGGATAAGTATACCAAACAGGGCATCAAGATTGGCATTTTCGGCAGAATCACCACAGGATCATACACCAACAGAGAGGGTAGGAAGATCTATACAACAGAGGTAACTGTTGAGGAATATCCTGAGTTCATGGAGAAGAAGCAGGATCAGGAACAGAAGCCAGAGCAGAGTGAAGATGGATTCATGCAACTGCCTGACGGAGTGCCGGATGAACTTCCTTTTAAGTGATTATGATAGGGAAACAGAAAGAATTAATTCAGTGGCTCCTTGATCAGGACAAAGAAAAACTCTTTGAGATCAAGGAGCACAAGGAGAAAAGAAGTCTCAATGCAAATGCCTATGCATGGGCTCTGATCACAAAGATTGCCGATGCCGTGAGAGCATCCAAAGAGGATGTGTACATGCTGATGCTCCGGCGATATGGGCAGAGCCAAGTGATTTCCATTGTGGCTGATGCAGATATTACAGGATTCTTCAAATACTGGGAGCAGATTGGGCAGACATTCCTGCAAGGGAAGATGTTCAATCACTACAGGATTTTCAAGGGATCGTCAGAATATAACACTGCTGAGATGGCTGTGCTGATTGATGGGATCATTGATGAAGCCAAGCATCTGGGCATTGAGACTCTTCCTCCGGAGGAGATTGAGAGGATAAAGAAACGATGGGCAGAAGACTGAAACCATGTGACTTCTGTGAAGACAACTTCACTAGTGATTATATCGAGGGCAAGAATGGATATTGCCTCTGGATGGAGGTTTATCCATTTAACAATCTGATTGCCGTGATAGCGCAAGCCAATGATGAAGAGGGAGAGTTGATTGAGAACGCTATTGATATTCAGATGAACTATTGTCCTTGTTGTGGGAGGAAGTTGATTGAATGAACTCAATCATGAGCAATGAAAAGAGATGCTATGTGTGCGGATCTCAGATCTCACTGCATCGGCATCACATTTATGCAGGCAGAGCCAACAGAAAGAACAGTGAAGAACATGGATGTTGGTGTTGGCTCTGCATTGATCATCACATAGGCTACAACGGAGTACACAACAACAGCAAATTAGATATAAGGCTGAAGAAAGAGTGCCAGAAGATCTTTGAGCAGGAACATACAAGAGAAGAGTTCCGGCAGATCTTTGGGAAAAGTTACATTTGGGAGGAAAACGATGAATAACACCGAGTTAGTGCTGAAGTGGTTAAGGAACCATGATCATCTCACTGTGAGAGATGCCACACTGAAGTTAGACATGAATGGAGGGACATTCACCAAGGTGATCTCCACGCTGATCAAGGAGGGATATGACATTCGGAAGCGAACTGCATACAGAGAGAATGCCAAGGGAGTGAGAAAGCACTTCACTGTGTATTCTCTGGTGGAGGATTGATCATGGAAGAAAAGAAATGTGTTCACTGCATTGATTGCATCTACTATGATTTCACATTTAAAGAGTGTGAGTTGTCTGGTGAGAATGCGTTTCCTATGGATTCTTGCGAGGATGGAAAAGAGGAGGAGTAATGGAGCATCATTTTGACGTTGAACTGGCACAGGAGTTTGGACTTCTGGAGGCAATCATGCTGAATCACTTCAGGTTCTGGATTGCTAAGAATGAGGCTAATGATCAGAACTATCATGATGGATGCTATTGGACATATAACAGCATCAAAGCATTTGAGCAGTTGTTTCCATATGCTACCAAGAAGCAGATCAGAAATGCTCTGACGCATCTTCTTGATGCCGGAGTGCTGAAAACAGGAAACTACAATACTTCCTCCTATGATCGAACTTTGTGGTATGCATTTTCCGAATATGGCAATTCCATTTTCCACAGAGGGCAAATTGATTTGCCCCAGAGGGCAAATGGAAATGCCCCAGAGGGCAAACCTATACCAGATAATAACACAGTTAATAACACAGATGATAACACAGATAATAATGTGCATTCACTCACAAGCGTGAAAGATCTGATTGCCGAGTTTGAGGATATTTGGAAACGATATCCCAAGAAACAGGGTAAGGAGAACGCACAGAAAGCCTATTTAAAGGCTAGAAAGGATGGAGTTGATAAAGAATCCATTGAGCGAGGTTTAGAGGCTTATATAGCCTTTCTGAGGGCTGAGAAGACAGATCCTAAGTACATCAAACATGGAAGCACTTGGTTTAATCAGAGATGTTGGGAAGATGATTACTCCTCCGGCAGGAAAGTCACAACAAGGGATCTGGCAAGCAAGATGGATTTCAGTGATTTCATGGAGGGATGATATGAGAAGAACTTTCGTGATTACATTTGACGCTGACAACATCCCAGAGAGGGAGTTAGTCAATGATATGCACATTGCTCTTGGAGCGTACTGCACTGCCATCCTGACAAAGATCCAGATTAAGGAGATCACTGCTCCGAGCATCAGTGATAAGGTATATCCCTGTGATCCTGACAAGAACAAGGCTTGTAGCAAAACAGGATGTTTCATCAATGGAGGGGACTGCTACCAGACTACTAAAAAGGAGTGTATGTGGGAGAGAAATGACTAAAGAGGAGTTTGTAAAAGGCATCACGTTTCTGGGACTGGCTTACAATAAAGAGTTTGATCAGAATCAAACAGCAGTCTGGTTTACATTCTTCCAGAAAGATTCCTTTGGGGACTTTCGGAATGCTGTGGTGAGATTGATTACCAAGTGCAAGTATTTGCCGAGTATTGCAGAAATCAGAGGCGAGATTGCTGAGATCAGATCTCCGGAGTTGCAAAAAACATCCGCTGAAGCGTGGGAAGATGTGGAAACTGCAATGCAGAAGTATGGATTCTACCGGAGCAAGGAGGCTCTGGAGAGTCTGGATCCAGTTGCCAGAAAGGTGCTCAGAAGCATGGGAGGCTTTGAAGAACTGTGCAGATCGGATGAGGGAGACTGGATGCGGAGAAACTTCTGCAAGTTGTATGAGGACTTACAGAGCCAGAAGAGGGATGCTCTGAGAGTGCCTTATTTGACCGATAACGAGTCTTTAAGACTAGA
>AUXO012885230.1_pt1 | contig 21419 bp, 20 predicted proteins | sample 768731 | NCBI WGS metagenome assembly AUXO01 (sample SAMN02715735, study PRJNA202380) | gut metagenome | biome: sheep rumen | host: Ovis aries | place: New Zealand: Palmerston North
ATTCACTAATCAACTATTAACTATCTGAGTCTTACTGTTTCTGTTCTCTTTGACCTCGAGGACCGCGTGGTCCATCCTTGCGGCGCTTCTCCTGGTCAGCCTGATACTTCTTATACTGCTCTGAAGTCATAATCTTCTGAAGCTCCTCATCATAAGCCTTCATCTCCTTTTCCATCTTCTCGCGCATCTCTTTCATATTGCCTCTTGGAGCCTTTGGCGCCTTTAAAGTGTCGGGGTTCTCTGCTTTGGTAGCACCAGTCATACCGTCTGGACGCTGACCTCTCATTCCATGACGGCCCGGACGACCGTGACGATGCATCGGGCGCATCGCGTCAACATACTTCGTGTTCAGTTCCAGTAGCTGCTTTGCCTGACTGTCGTTGAGTCCATACTCCTTAACCATTCTCTCTGTACGATGTTTCACCATACCTTCCTTGCGGTTGTCACTCTTATCCTGTGCGAGAGCTGCTGAGCTGATGAACAGCATTGCTGCGAGCATCATAAAAAACTGCTTCATAATCATATTCCTTTCGATTTTAAATTGTTATACACTGTTTGATTATCTCTATTTGTTGCAACTGTTATTTTGACGTAAAAAAGACATGAAAGTTTAATCGCCACTACTCTTCTTTCTGCCAACAGCGGAAAATCTTCAGCCAACAGCCACATATCTTCAGCGAGAGCCGCAATATGATTTTTCTATATTGTCATGGTGAATGGAAAGGTGGAATAGAAATACATGCAGGATAAATAATCCGAAGAATCCTTTGCGGTCTCAGGGAAATATCGTATCTTTGTGCACGAAATCACTGTCCCTTGAGGTCAGGTTCATTCATAACAAGAGAAAAGACGTGATGACTAAGAAAGCCAAAAAAATAGGGCTGCTGCCACGCATATTAACAGCCATCATCCTTGGCATAATAGCAGGCAATTTCCTGCCCCTAGGGTGGGTACGGCTATTTGTGACGTTCAACAGCGTGTTTAGCCAGTTTCTGGGATTCCTTATCCCACTTATTATCATCGGGCTAGTGGTTCCAGCCATCGCTGACATAGGGCGCTCGGCAGGGAAGCTGCTATTGTGGACCGTAGCAATAGCCTACGCAGACACTATCCTTGCAGGGCTACTGGCATATGGCACAGGCACTCTGTTCTTCCCCTCGATGGTTGACAGCGAGGCGGCAAATGCAGTAGAGAAGGCAGAGGAGATACTGCCTTACTTCCAACTGCAGATACCGGCAATACTCGACGTGATGGCAGCACTGGTGTTCGCCTTCCTGATGGGAATCGGCATAGCGTATACTGACTCTACATCCTTGAAGAAAGGCTTCGGAGAGTTCCGTGAGATAATATCAAAGACGATAGCGACAGCAATCATACCCCTTCTGCCTCTGTATATATTTGGAATCTTCGTGGGCATGACATATACCGGAGAGGCATACCACATACTGCTGGTGTTCGTTAAAATCATCTGCGTGATCTTCGCATTACACATTATTATATTATTATATGAGTTCCTGATAGCTGGAGGCTTGGCACATAAGAATCCTCTGAAAATGCTAAAGAACATGCTGCCAGCCTACTTCACTGCCCTGGGCACATCGTCGAGCGCTGCATCTATACCCGTCACACTACGCCAGACAATAAAAAACGGAGTCAGTGAGGAGATTGCAGGCTTCACAGTGCCTCTATGCGCTACTATCCACATGTCGGGCTCAATGATGAAGATAACGTGCTGTGCACTTACCGTATGCCTTATAGCCGGGCTGCCTCACGATTTCCCGCTGTTCCTGCACTTCATCATGCTATTGGGAGTGTGTATGGTCGCCGGGCCTGGTGTGCCCGGAGGAGCTGTAATGGCAGCACTCGGGCCATTGGGAGGTATACTGGGATTCAACCCCGATGCACAGGCACTTATCATTGCACTATATATAGCAATGGACTCCTTTGGAACTGCATGCAACGTTACAGGCGACGGTGCGATAGCTGTACTGATGGACAAGATTGCAACAGGCAAAAAGTGCGAAAAATAGCATAAAGCATTTGCTAATTCAAAGAAAATTAGTACCTTTGCATGCAAAAATTAAATTAAGACCCAATGAAAATAGGTTTCGACAACGATAAATACCTCAAGATTCAGAGTGAGCATATCCGCGAGCGCATAGCCCAGTTTGACGGAAAACTGTATCTGGAGCTCGGTGGCAAACTGTTTGATGACCACCATGCCTCGCGAGTTCTGCCTGGCTTCAAGCCCGACTCCAAGCTGCGGATGCTGGCTCAGCTGCGTGACAGCATAGAGATAATAATCGTGGTGAATGCTGACGACATCGAGAAGAATAAGGTTCGTGCCGACCTCGGCATCACATACGATGAAGACGCACTCAGGTTGCGAGACGAGTTTATGAACCGTAGTTTCATGGTTGGAAGCATTGTGATAACCCACTATAACGGCCAGCACGCTGCCGATCAGTTCCGCCATCGCCTGGAGCGGATGGGTGTAAAGTCGTATTTCCACTACCCCATCGACGGATATCCACACAACGTAGAACTCATCGCCAGCGACGAGGGCTTCGGCAAGAACGAGTTCGTAGAGACATCACGCCCGCTGGTGATAGTCACTGCCCCAGGCCCCGGAAGCGGCAAGATGGCAACATGCCTATCACAGCTATACAACGAGAACAAGCGCGGAGTAAGAGCCGGATATGCCAAGTTTGAGACATTCCCCGTATGGAGTCTGCCCCTGAAGCATCCTGTCAACATCGCTTACGAGGCAGCAACTGCCGATCTGAACGATGTGAACATGATCGACCCATTCCACCTGGAGGCATACGGCAAGACAGCCGTAAACTACAACCGCGACGTAGAAATATTCCCCGTACTAAATGCACTCTTCGAGGGTATCTATGGCGAGAATCCGTACAAGTCGCCTACAGACATGGGTGTCAACATGATCGGATTCTGCATCTCCGACGACGAAGTCTGCTGCGATGCATCGAAAAACGAGATAATACGCAGATTCTACGACGCTACTAACAAGCTGGCAGCAGGAGCTGACAATGAGAACGAAGTCAGTAAGATACGTATGCTTTTCAACCAGGCAAAGATATCTACAGCATATCGTAAAGTCACCACAGCTGCCTATGAAAAGAAAATCGAGACAGGCCATTCTGCCTCAGCCATCGAACTGGAGGACGGCACCATCATCACAGCCAAATCATCACCTCTGCTGGGATGCAGTGCAGCACTTATACTTAACGCCACAAAATATCTTGCCGACATCGACCACGAGGTAAAACTGATTCCACAGAGCCTGATAGAGCCTGTGCAAAAGACGAAGACAGAGTATCTAGGCGCCAAGAACCCACGTCTGCACACCGACGAGGTACTGGTGGCACTGAGCGTCTTGTCGACAGAAGACGAGAATTGCCGCAAGGCACTGGAACAATTGCCAAGACTGCGCGACTGTCAGATTCACTCTACGGTGATGCTCAGCGAGGTTGACAGGAAAATATTCAAGAAACTGGGTTGCGGACTGACTTGCGACCCTGTAAGGAAGAAATAAGAAAATCGGGCTTACGGCCCGATTTCTTCTTATCTTGTGTCAGCGCCCCACATCATCTTTTCGCGAAGAGTGTTGAAATAACGATGATCAGAACGCTTAACCACCTTGACATCATACGGTGCACGACGAAGAGATATCTTTGTGCCCTCCTTGCACTTCTCTGAACGTCCGTCAATAGCTACAAGGAAATTATGGCTGCGGCTCTCTACGTCGAGTTCGATAACAGCAGAATCAGGCAAGACGATAGGACGCACATTCAGAGAGTGGGGAGCTACAGCAGTCATCGAGAACACCTTCGTGCCAGGCACGATAATAGGACCGCCATTGGAGAGTGAATAGGCTGTTGAGCCAGTAGGAGTAGAAACGACGAGACCATCGGCCTGATAAGTATTGAGATACTGTCCGTTGATGCTCGCACGAATAGTAATCATCGATGCGGTGTCGCGTTTTAGGATAGCTACATCATTGAGGGCATAACAGAAATCCCCAAGAGGCAGGCCGTCAGCCTCAACCTGAATGAGAGCTCTCGACTCAATGGCAAATTCATCATGCACGAGGGCATCTATGCATCGCTCTATATCATCAGGACTGATATCTGCAAGAAATCCCAGACGCCCCATATTGACACCGATAATAGGTATATCCTTATGCCCCACACGGCTTGCGGCCTTAAGGAAAGTACCGTCACCACCCATTGAGACAACAAAGTCGGCATCAAAGTCATCATCGGTGAATACCTTCGTGGCGCTGATGTCGAGATGTTGGTTGTCCTTCAAGAAGTAATAGTATTCCATATCGACATAAAGCTCTGCATCGTGACTGGCGATACAAGAGAGCACTTTCTGAATGCTGGCGGACTTACGGGCCTGATAGATATTGCCGAACAGGGCGAATCTGAGTCTGCGATATTCCATATTACTTCGTTTTGTGTGCAAAGATACATCATTTTAATTAGAAATTAGAAATTAGAAATTAGAAATTATGATTACTTTGCAATTTTTTTCACTTTTCAATTTCAGTATTCCATATCTTTTTTGTACCTTTGCAAAGAAATAGACCTATACAGAAGATTATGGCAAAAGTTTATGTATTCTTAGCAGATGGCTTCGAGGATGTTGAGGCCTTGATTCCCATCGACGTATTGCGTCGTGGAGGTGTGGAAGTTGTAACAGTGAGCACAACAGAGTTTCCACTTGTAGAGTCTGCTCATGGGGTGAATATCGAGGCCGACATTCAGTTTGATCAAGGCGACTACTCTGATGCCGACTTGCTGATGCTGCCAGGCGGCATGCCAGGAGCAAGCAACCTCTTTGAGCACGAAGGAGTATGCAAAGCAGTTTGCGACCAGGCGGCTGCAGGAAAGAAAGTGGCTGCAATATGCGCTGCTCCGGCAGTGGTACTCGCCCAGCTCGGAGTGCTCAACGGAAAGAAAGCCACTTGTTACCCCGGATTCGAGAAATCACTCGCAGAAACCGGTGCCACATATACTGGCGACCTCGTAACCGTAGACGGGAATATTACTACGGGCGAAGGCCCTGCAGCAGCTTTCCCTTACGCCTACGAACTACTGGCTCAGCTTGTTGACAAGGACACCTCTGACCAGATTGCCGAAGGAATGAGGTTCAAGCACCTGATGGCATGAATGACTACGTGATCATAGTTGCTGGCGGCAAAGGACTGAGGATGGGAAGCGACATCCCTAAGCAGTTTCTGCCTATATGCGGCAAGCCAGTGCTGATGCGGACCATAGAAAGATTCAGGGAGTATTCTGAGAATCTTCAGATTATCCTCGTATTGCCAGAGACGCAACAGGAATATTGGCAAGAGCTATGCAGTCAGTACGACTTCAAGGTTGATTATCAGCTAGCCAATGGAGGACAGACACGCTTCCACTCCGTTCAGAACGGCCTGGCGCTCGTACCTGACAATACCGAGGGTGTCGTAGGAGTTCATGACGGAGTGCGTCCTTTCCCCAGCATCGAGGTCATCCGCAACTGCTACGAGAGGGCACGCACCGCAAAGGCCGTCATACCAGTCATCCCTGTCGTCGAGACAATCCGCCACCTCACAAAGTACCAGACTCTCTGTGAGGCAGAATCGAATACTGTTCCACGCGACGAATATCGGCTCGTGCAGACACCTCAGACATTCGACATTCAGCTGTTAAAAGCAGCTAACCGACAATCATATCATGACGGATTCACAGATGACGCATCGGTCGTGGAGAGTTACGGACATCAAATAACACTGGTGGAGGGCAATCGTGAAAACATTAAGATAACAACCCCCTACGACATTATCGTAGCCGAAGCCATCATTCAACACCTAAACGCCGAACATCCTTGAGCATCCTAGATCAAGACATAATGTACCTGCCGGGGGTTGGCCCAAACCGCAAGAAGATGCTGAACGACGAACTCGGCATCGCTACCTACGGCGATCTGCTGGAATATTATCCTTATAAGTACGTAGACCGCTCGAGGGTATACAAGATTCACGAACTGACAGGCGACATGCCTTATGTACAGGTAGTGGGGCAAATCCTAAGTTTTGAGACATTTCCAATGGGGGCGCGAAAGGAGCGTGTTGTTGCTCACTTTACTGATGGTACAGCAATATGCGACCTTACCTGGTTTAATGGAGGCAAATATGCCAAGCAAAATTATAGGATCGGTACAGAATACCTCGTTTTCGGTAAGCCCACAGTATTTAACAACCGCATAAACTTCACCCACCCTGACCTCGATGATGCTGCCAAGACAGACATCTCGACAATGGGTCTCCAACCATATTACAACACTACGGAGAAGATGAAGAAGAGCGGACTTAATTCTCGCGCAATAGAACGACTGACAAAGACTCTCATAGAGAAAATACCCGCTCTGCCTGAGACCCTGCCAAGCTACCTTATTGCCGAGAAGCACCTCATGGGCAGGGATGAAGCTTTTCATAATGTGCATTATCCCCAAAATGCAAAAGACTTGGAACGTGCCAGGGTAAGGCTAAAATTCGAAGAGCTCTTCTATGTACAACTGAACATACTACGATATGCAAGCGACCAAAGAAGGAAGTTCAGAGGTTATGTGTTCTCAATCGTAGGCAATGCCTTTAATTCTTTCTACCACGAGCATCTTCCATTTCCTCTAACAGGTGCCCAAAAGCGTGTAATACGTGAGATACGCAAGGATATGGGAAGTGGGCGACAGATGAACCGACTGCTGCAAGGCGATGTCGGCTCAGGTAAGACCCTTGTGGCATTAATGTCAATGCTTATTGCCATAGACAACGGATACCAGGCATGTATAATGGCACCTACCGAGATTCTTGCAGAACAACACCTGCAGACAATAATGACATTCCTGAAAGACATGAACCTTCGAGTTGCACTTCTGACAGGTATAGTAAAAGGGAAACGAAGACAAGAAGTGCTTGAGGGACTTCTCGACGGCACTATAAACATACTTGTTGGTACCCATGCCGTTATAGAAGACACTGTACAATTTGCACGGCTTGGATTCGTGGTTGTCGACGAACAGCATCGTTTCGGGGTTGCTCAACGTGCAAAGTTGTGGAGTAAGAGCATCAATCCCCCGCACGTGCTCGTTATGACAGCTACACCTATTCCAAGAACACTCGCAATGACATTATATGGTGATCTCGACGTAAGCGTGATAGACGAGCTACCTCCAGGCCGGAAACCCGTGAGAACTACTCACGTATTCGACTCACGTATGACTTCTCTTTATGACGGCATACGCCAGCAGATAAATGAAGGGCGCCAGATATACATTGTCTTCCCATTAATAGAGGACAGTGAGAAGTCAGACCTTAAAAATCTCGAAGACGGCTTTGAGGTACTACGACAAGCATTCCCTGAATTCCGCTTGAGTAAAGTGCACGGGCGAATGAAGCCCAAGGACAAGGAGGATGAGATGCAGCGCTTTGTCAGTGGAGAGACCCAGATATTAGTAGCGACAACAGTCATTGAGGTAGGTGTAAATGTGCCAAATGCTTCAGTAATGGTAATCCTTGACGCACAACGATTTGGGCTTTCACAGCTACATCAGCTTAGAGGCCGGGTAGGTCGAGGAGCAGATCAGAGCTTTTGCATACTCGTGACTCCATTCAAACTCAGTGAAGAGACCCGCAAGCGCATTGATATCATGTGCGAGACAAACGACGGGTTCCGTATAGCCGAAGCCGACCTGAAGCTTCGCGGCCCCGGTGACTTGGAAGGAACCCAGCAAAGTGGCATGGCCTTTGATTTGAAGATAGCCGACATTGCACGTGATGGACAGTTAGTACAGATAGCACGTGAGACAGCACAACCTATCATTGAGGAAGATCCTACATGCTGCTCAGAAAAATATTCCATATTGTGGCGAAGGTTACGTGAAATAAGGAAAACAAATATAAATTGGGCTGCAATTTCTTAATCTATGATAGTTTCTTAGTGTTAAAAGAACTCAAAATATTGTTAACGTGCACACCTTTTGTATCGTTTTCGGAATAAAATCACTACCTTTGCACCGTAATATTCGCCAAAGCGATTGAAACTCTAACAAAAGATGATTAAAACCATATCTATATTATTAGGACTGATATTTCTATCAACGAGCTCTTTACAGGCGCAGGACTTGTTAGCTCGCCAAGCTCCAGTAGACAAGAAAATGAAGAAGGTTGACTCCGTTGCCCTCAACCGCCTTATATATCAGGAAATGCTCGACAACCCCGCAGCAGACCTGTATGATGACTTCGAAAGTTCATCTACACACTATCAGGCAGCACATTTGCCTGACACAGCTAATATAGATCTTCGTGGATTCTGCATGCCTACCTCTAGCCGTGTCATCACATCAAACTTCGGTGCCCGCTGGGGACGCCAGCATAAGGGCCTGGACATTAAGGTGTATATTGGCGACACTATCCGTGCAGCTTTTTCCGGAAAGGTTCGTGTAGTGAAATATGAAGGACGCGGATACGGAAAGTATGTTGTAATCCGACACTACAATGGTTTGGAGACATACTATGCCCACATGTCAAAGCAATTAGTAAGCGAGGGTGATGATGTTCGCGCAGGTGATCCTATAGGACTTGGAGGCAATACTGGTCGTAGCACAGGATCTCATCTGCACTTTGAGACACGTCTCTGCGGTATTGCAATTAACCCTGCACTGATGTTTGACTTCCGCAATCAAGATGTAGTAAGCGATTTCTGGACCTACCGCCGCAATAAATATGCAGCAGAGTCAGCACAGGCCAATCGCCTGCGTGGTGCCAACGCAAGCACTCACGGAAGCCGCTTTGACATAGATGATGACGATGATGACGAGATGGCAATAGCTGCCCCTGAAGCATCTTTCGCTCCAGAAGTGCACTTCCACAAGGTAAAGAAGGGAGAGACATTGCATAGTATCGCCAAGAAGCGCGGTATGACAATCGACGCACTATGCAAGCTGAACCACATCGGCAAGAACATACGCTTGATGCCTGGACAGATTCTGAAATATAATTGAGACAAAAAGGAGTAAGAATACAAAGGTCAAAATTGACTTATCTTAATTACATCACGGATTTATTAAAATTTTCGGGAAGAAAATAGAAATAAATCCGTGATTTTTATTACCTTTGCGACCTAAAATGCATTTTATAACGTTATAAAGAAAAATATGGCTGACAAAAAAAAGATTAAGACTGCATTGGTATCGGTGTTCCATAAAGACGGACTTGACGAACTGCTCAAGAAATTGAATGACGAAGGAGTTAAGTTTCTCTCAACAGGTGGTACACAGAAATTTATTGAGTCACTCGGTTATGAGTGCCAGAAAGTAGAGGATGTGACGACCTATCCATCTATCCTTGGAGGTCGTGTAAAGACCTTACATCCTAAAGTGTTTGGAGGTATTCTTGGACGTCGTGAGAACGATGGTGACCAGGAACAGATGAAACAGTACGAGATACCTGAGATTGATCTTGTTATTGTAGATCTATATCCGTTTGAGCAAACAGTTGCCAGTGATGCTTCCGAAGAAGATATCATTGAAAAAATTGATATTGGCGGAATCTCCTTAATTCGTGCTGGAGCAAAGAATTTCAACGATGTAGTAATTGTTCCAAGTAAGTCAGAATACAACATATTGCTTGATATACTCAACGAGCAGGGAGCAGAGACGACAAAGGCACAGCGCCGTATGTTTGCAACACGCGCTTTTGGCGTAAGTTCCCATTATGACACAGCCATCAATGCATGGTTTGCTAAAAAGTAAGACGGTAAAAAGACAAAAAGTAAAAGATAAAAAAATGGGATTTTTCAGTTTCGTCCAGGAAATAGCAATGGACCTGGGCACAGCAAACACCATCATCATCAGCGATGATAAGATTGTGGTAGATGAGCCATCTGTCGTAGCCCTTGACCGTCGTACCGACAAGATGATTGCCGTAGGTGCGAAGGCTAAGATGATGTATGAGAAGACACATGACAACATCCGCACCATCCGCCCTCTCCGCGACGGAGTTATTGCAGACTTCTCTGCCTGCGAACAGATGATGCGAGGACTTATCAAAATGGTACATACAGGCTCACGCCTGTTCTCACCATCACTGCGTATGGTAATTGGTGTACCTTCTGGTTCTACTGAAGTTGAGCTCCGTGCCGTTCGCGACTCTGCAGAGCACGCAGACGGCCGAGACGTATATCTTATCTTCGAGCCTATGGCTGCCGCAATTGGTATAGGTATCGATGTAGAAGCTCCTGAAGGAAATATGATTGTAGATATCGGTGGCGGTTCTACAGAGATTGCCGTCATCTCTCTTGGAGGCATAGTAAGCAACAACTCTATCCGCACTGCAGGTGATGACCTTACTGCTGACATCCAGGAGTACATGAGCCGTCAGCATAATGTCAAGGTAAGTGAGCGTATGGCAGAACGCATCAAGATAAGCGTTGGCTCAGCACTTACAGACCTTGGCGACGATGCACCTGAGGACTTCATCGTACATGGTCCTAACCGTATCACAGCTCTCCCCATGGAAGTGCCTGTATGTTATCAGGAGATTGCCCACTGTTTGGACAAGACAATTGCAAAAATTGAGAACGCAGTGCTCTCAGCACTTGAGAATACCCCCCCAGAGCTTTATGCTGACATCGTGAAAAATGGCATCTACCTCTCTGGAGGCGGTGCCCTATTGCGTGGTCTCGACCGTCGCCTGGAGGAGAAGATTAATATTCCTTTCCATGTGCCAGAGGATCCTCTCCACAGCGTGGCTAAAGGTGCAGGTGTAGCACTTAAGAACATTGATCGTTTCTCATTCCTTATGAGATAATAGACAGAGAGTCTGATGCGCAACCTTCTAGACTTCTTGAGAAAATATCATCACTGGTTCCTCTTTCTACTGCTAGAGGTAATCAGTGGTGTTATGCTTTTCAATTTTAACAACTATCAAGGAAGCGTGTGGTTGTCATCTGCAAATGCGATGTCTGGCAAGGTGTATGAGATGCAAAGTGGAATAACATCGTTTTTTTCCCTGACAAGGGCTAACGAAGAACTCACACTCCGCAATTTCTATCTGGAAAGGCAAGTGGACCAGCTGCGCCGGCTCTACACTGAGGCAACCCAAGACACTACTGTAGAAGAACGAAATCAGCTGCAGTTCCTAAGCCAGTACAAACTTATACCAGCAAAAGTTGTAAGCAACTCAGTAAATAAGCCAAACAACCTGATTACAATCAACAAAGGAAAAGCTGATGGAGTGGAAGTAGATATGGGAGTGGCTTGTGGTAATGGCATTGTAGGTGTTGTATATCTTGTCTCTGATCACTACGCAGTGGTTATTCCTGCCCTTAATGCCAGTTCTTCACGTATCAGCTGCGCTATTAGAGACCGCAACTACTTCGGCTATCTTCACTGGCCAGGGGGTGACCCCACAATAGCATTTGTAGAGGACATTCCCCGACACGCACAGTTTAAGAGGGGCGAATGGATTGTCACAAGCGGATTCTCTTCAATATTCCCATCAGGAGTACTAGTAGGAAAGATTGAAAAGGTGTTCAACTCCAGTGACGGACTGTCATACAAACTTCAGACACGACTGAGTACAGACTTTAGTTGTTTACGTGATGTAGTGGTTATAAGTGACAAGAGCATTGCCGAACGTACAAAATTAATCAATGCAGCTCGCGACTCAATTAATATAAAGAGAAATTAAGCAGGTATGTCATTCGACGTTATCAAAAGAATAGCACTTTTCTTTGTACTGTGTGTGGTTCAGATACTCTTTTTGAATCATATACGTCTCTTTAATATAGCCACGCCTATGCTGTATATATTTTTTGTCATCACCTTCCATCGCAATACGCCAAAGTGGGCCTTATTGCTTTGGAGCTTTGCATTAGGACTGGCCATCGATGTATTCTCTAACACTCCTGGGCTAGCTTCTGGTTCGATGACACTGATTGGAATCATACAGCCATATTTGCTTGAACTATTCGTACCTCGCGATTCTATAGATGATCTTGAAATTTCCACAACGACACTTGGATTCGGGAAATATCTCACCTTCAGCTCTATCCTTACAATAATCTACTGTTTGGTATTCTTTGCCCTTGAAGCATTCTCTTTCTACAATTGGATGCATTGGCTATCATGTGCAGGTAGTAGTGCTCTGCTTACTCTGGTTCTCATATTATCAATAGAAGCCGTTCGTAAGAAGTGAGAGACTATAATTTAGAAAACAGACGATATGTCGTTAGTGGGGTGGCTACATTAATTGTAGTCATCTATATTATTCGCCTCTTCACACTTCAAATCACCAGTGATGACTATAAGAAAAGTGCCGATTCAAATGCATTTTTGAAGAAAGTAGAGTTTCCATCACGTGGCGTCATAACCGACAGGAATGGAAAACTTATGGTTTATAACCAACCTTCGTACGATATTATGGTGGTTATGAACGAAGCAAAAGATCATCTTGATACATTAGAATTCTGTAATGCCCTAAATATCACAAAGGAAGAGTTCGACCGCAGGATGAATACGATGAAAGACCGGAACAAGAATCCCGGCTATTCACGCTTTACTCAACAGCTATTCATGAGTCAACTTAGCGACAAGGACTTCAGTATATTCAGAGAAAAGATGTACAGATTCCCAGGTTTCTATGTGCAAAGGCGTAGTGTTCGCCAATATCAGTATAACATGGCAGCACATGTTCTTGGTGATGTGGCAGAGGTCTCCCCTACAGATATTGAAGAAGACGACTATTACCAACCAGGCGATTATATAGGGAAACTCGGCATTGAACGCTATTACGAGAAACAACTCCGTGGTGAAAAAGGTATCCAGATTCTTCTGCGCGATGCACACGGACGAATACAAGGGCGATATATGAATGGAGCCTTAGATCGCAAGCCAATACCTGGCAAAAACCTTACATTGGGTATAGACGTTGAGCTACAGGCACTTGGCGAACGTCTACTTGAAGGTAAGATTGGCAGTATCGTAGCTATAGAACCTTCTACGGGAGAGGTTCTATGCATGGTATCATCACCTTCTTATGATCCTCGTATGATGGTAGGCCGTGAACGAAGTAAGAACCATAAGATTCTGAGTCAGGACATATGGAAGCCACTTCTTAATAGAAGTATTATGGGGCAGTATCCTCCTGGTTCTACCTTCAAGACGACACAAGGTCTAACCTTTCTTTCAGAAGGAATTATAACCCCATCAACCTTATATCCATGTGGACATGGTTTCAATTTTAAGGGTTTACATGTAGGATGTCATAGCCATGCATCGCCATTGCCTCTTGTACCAGCATTAAGCACATCGTGCAACGGATTTTTCTGCTGGGGACTATATCACATGATAAACACTAACATTTCGAAATACGGAACTGTGCAAAATGCAATGAACACATGGCGTGACTACATGGTATCAATGGGTTTCGGCTATAAACTGGGCATTGACCTTCCCGGTGAGAAGCGAGGCCTTATACCTAATGCCAACTTCTACGATAACGCATACAAGGGTTCATGGAATGGACTTACAGTTATCTCCATTGCAATTGGTCAGGGAGAGGTAAATGCGACACCTCTACAAATAGCAAATCTTGCAGCAACAATAGCCAACAGAGGATATTATTATGTGCCCCACGTTGTGAAGAAAGTACAGGGAGAACCCCTGGATACGGCATTCACACGTCGTCATTTCTCAAAGGCCGATAACAGAGCCTATGAATATATAGTTCAAGGTATGCGCTCATCTGTTCTCGGAGGTACGTGCCATGCCTTGGGGAAATACGATTTCATGGCATGTGGAAAGACAGGAACTGCTCAGAACCGAGGGCACGACCACTCTGTCTTCATGGGTTTTGCCCCCATGGACAAGCCGAAGATTGCTGTTGCTGTCTATGTAGAGAATGGTGGCTGGGGTGCTACTTACGGTGTACCTATTGGTGGGCTCATCATGGAAAAATATATAAACGGAAAACTCTCTGAGGCTTCAGAAAAGAAAGCGACAGAATTCCAGAACAAAAGAATCAATTATGGCTCAGCAGACAGATAAAAACCAAAGTGTACTTCGTTCCATCGACTATTGGACGATTCTCATCTACCTTGCACTTCTCGTATTCGGGTGGCTAAGTGTCTGCGGTGCCAGCTATACTTATGGTGAAACGGATATATTCAGCCTTGATTCAAGATCAGGAATGCAAATTGTATGGATTGGCACATCTATCGTTCTAGGACTTATAATACTCTTGCTCGATGACCGTTTCTATGATACTTTCGCCTTCGTCATATATGGGGTTTTACTTATTCTACTCTTTGCAACTATATTCAATCCCCATAGCATTAAGGGCTCCAGATCCTGGCTTGTACTAGGACCATTAAGAATTCAGCCTGCAGAGTTTGCCAAGTTTGCTACAGCTTTAGCCTTGGCAAAACTGATGAGCATATATGGCTATGATATTCAGAAGTGGAAACATTTCGCAGGTACGATTGCCATTATCTTGCTACCAATGATATTTATTGTTCTACAACGTGAAACGGGTTCTGCTATAGTTTACGTGGCTTTCTTCATGATGTTCTACCGTGAAGGGATGCCTGGCAGTATTCTCTTTACTGGTGTAGCAATGGTGATCTATTTCGTCATTGGTATAAGATATGCAGATGTAATGTTACTATATACTCCCACATCAATAGGAAAATTCGTCGTATTATTACTAATACAGATTTTCTCTGCTGGTCTTGTATATGTATACACCGATAATAAGCAAATCGCGACAAAAATACTACTATTTACAGTAGGTTTCACTATCGTGCTTTTACTTTTCTCTCTGTATGTAATACCATTTGACATAGTATATTTGCAGTTAGTTATCACTGCCATAATGATAGGATATATGCTATGGATTGGCCTTTCTACACGCATACGCAACTATTTATGGATAGCTCTCTTCTCACTTAGTTCAGTACTTTTTTTCAATGCTGCTGACTATGTACTTAATAATGTTATGGAGCCGCACCAGCGAGTACGCATCAATGTACTTCTAGGTCTTGAGGAAGACCTTAAGGGAGCCGGTTATAATGTCCATCAGAGCCAGATTGCTATTGGTTCTGGAGGTATATGGGGAAAAGGATTTCTTAACGGCACTCAGACAAAGCTGAAATATGTGCCAGAACAGGATACTGACTTTATTTTCTGTACGGTCGGAGAAGAAGAAGGCTTCCTTGGTTCTGCAGGAGTACTTGTATTATTCTTGGCATTGATACTTCGCCTTATACATCTTGCAGAACGACAACCATACCGTTTTGGCAGGGTATATGGATATTCTGTGCTTAGTATTTTCCTATTTCATGTATTTATTAATGTAGGAATGGTTCTCGGGCTGACACCTGTTATCGGAATTCCTCTCCCATTCTTCAGTTATGGTGGTTCATCACTATGGGGATTCACAATCTTGCTTTTCATCTTCCTGCGCATCGATGCAGGAAGAAACCTCTCAAAGTCTTAGCCCCTACTCTCTGTCGATACTGAATCCTATATCTGACACTCCCATCACCATCTCACGCTTCATGTTGTGCTTTATGGTGATGCTCAGAGAGTCGCCATCATGAAGGTTGATTGTATTGAGGTGGAAAGCCTGCTGAAAATAACTCACGCCTTTTCCTCGGAACTTTCCTTTCTCATCTACAATTTTGTAGTTCAGCGTATCCCGATGCACATATCCAGACGGGAGAATAGCCTGTTCTATCACTAGGCTGAGACTAACAAAAGGATAAGAACGATCTACACGTACCCCTATCTCCTCACGATAACTACCTGCTCCCAATGGAGACACTGCAAAAACAAGTGTATCTGTTTTATCCCATCCAGACATTGGTACATGACGATAGTTCACGTATACATTCTTGCGATTGCAAGATACGATAAACACTGCAATCGCAAGAATCAATGAGAATATTAATAATCCTCTATTTTTCATTCTTCTTCGGAGCCTCCTTCTGGGGATTTCCATTATTTGACTGTTTTTTCTTTTTCTTCTTTTTCTTAGCTTTGTCGAAACGACTGATATCACCACCAGCCAAGTCAACATGCTCTTTCTCTGGTTTATGATACCCATCTTCCTGAAGAGATTCAGGTTTCTCTCCTCGTGCATTCAGTTCTATAACCTTCATTGCTCTTTCTGCAGAGATCGTCTCTATGTTGGCTGCAATATTCTTATCTGTAGAATAAGTCACCACTCCTGCAAGAATGTCGCTCTTAAAGAGATAGTAGTCAGCGTCTTGGGTCTGTAGAACCTGATCTTTGTGCGGAAGCCGCTTTGATGCCTCCATATAGTCATCAACCTCATAGTTCAGACAACATTTAAGCTTTGCACACATACCTGCCAGTTTCTGAGGATTTAATGAGATATCCTGATATCGCGCAGCATTAGTGCTTACACTAGAGAAATTCTTCATCCAAGTAGCACAGCACAGCTCTCGCCCGCAAGGACCTGTACCACCAATACGGCCAGCCTCTTGGCGTGCTCCAATCTGTTTCATTTCAATTCGCACATGGAAGGCAGCTGCAAGATCCTTAATAAGCTGACGGAAATCCACACGATCATCTGCGATATAATAAAAGATAGCCTTATTTCCGTCACCCTGGTATTCTACATCACCTATCTTCATTTGCAGCCCAAGGCCTTTAGCAATCATTCGACTCTCAATCATTGTGCTATGCTCTCGAGCTTTTGCTTCACGGAACTTCTGCATATCCACATCTCTAGCTATACGATAGATTCTCTTGATATCATCTGGTGACTTTATTACCGCTTTTTTAATCTGTAACTTTACAAGTCTTCCTGTCAATGTCACAACACCAATATCGTGACCAGGATTTGCTTCTACAGCAACTATATCCCCCTTCTTTAGTGGAAGGTTGTTTACATTGTGGTAATAGCCCTTACGAGTATGTTTAAACTGTACTTCTACCAAGTCTGTATCATTGAAGTTTCTCGGCACGTCTGCAAGCCAGTCATAAGTATTCAACTGGCGGTCCTGTCGCCCAACAGCCAGATGACACAACCCTCTGTCACATCCAACCTTTATAACTCGATCATTATTATTCTCTGTCATATATTTATTTTGTAATTAAAAGCACTATCATCTGCAGGCAGAAATCAAAAAAAACAATCTTACCATTTGCATTCTGCCCTATATCACGTATCGCTTTGTTTGCCAAATCAGAAATAGGAAAAACGTTTGACTCATTCACGAATCTGGCAAAATTACGAGCGAAATCTTCTTCTTTCTGAGTCATATACGTCAACTCTCCATTTTGGAAATTATACATAAAGTTTTCACGTATCATCCTCAGGAAATATGTTAACCACCGTTTCTGCTTTTCACGTCCGAAACCAGCCATCACTTCACTCCACTTCCGTAAGTCTTTGATTTTACGCTGATATGCCAGACGCATAAGCGAAATAAAAAGATCAAGGAACTGTTCATTTTCTGAACCTACCTGTAGTTCTTCCAAAGCTTTTAGCCAACTCCCGTTAGCAAGTCTCGTAATACGATGAGCCGCATCCTCACTAACACCTCTACGCTCTATCAGAGCATGCTCTAGTGAGGCATCATCGATCTTCTTAACATCAATTCTCTGAACTCGACTACGAATTGTCTCAAGCAACTTTTCTGGTTCTTCACAAACCATAATGAAAACAGTCTGCAAAGGAGGTTCTTCTATAAGTTTCAAAAGCTTGTTAGCACATTCGATATTCATGCGCTCTGGCAACCAAACTATACTAACCTTATACCCCCCCTGGCTAGACTTCAAACTCAATTTCCGAACCAGATCGTCACTCTCACCAGCTGTGATAATCGCCTGTTGGTTCTCAGCGCCAATCGCTTTCATCCACTGGTCCATAGTGAAATAAGGTCCTTCCATCATCAGCTCATGCCATTCTTTTGCGAAGTCATCACTCACAGGTTTATGGTCCGAGCTCATTGAAGGCAGTTTTATAGTCGGATATGTGAAATGCAGGTCTGGATGTTCCAGTTTTTCTAGCATTGCCCTCGAAGATGTCCTTCCGTCATCTAGTAGTCTACAAGCAAAGGCTATTGCTATAGCCATCTTACCCGCTCCTTGAGGCCCGCAAAGCATAAGAGCATGAGGCAGGCGATTCTCACTGACCATCTGCATTAGGCGCTCTTGCAACTCTTTCTGCCCTATGACGCTTTCAAACCACATCTATTATCTCTTTTTACAATAGCCTTCTTGCCACTTCTGCCACACTATCTACTGCTGATACGGTATAGAAATGGATATTTTGAACTCCATTCTGGTAAAGATTACGGCACTGCTCAGTTGTCCACTCTATACCAAGTCTTTTAGCATCATCGTCTGTCTTGCACTTAACTATTTCTTTAGCGAGTTCCTCTGGAATATCACAATGGAAAGTCTTAGGAACGATGGTCAGCTGGCTTAACTTTGCCAAAGGCTTTATGCCAGGTATGATAGGAATTGTGATTCCCATCTCACGAGCCTTACAAACGAAATCAAAATATTTCTTGTTGTCGAAAAACAACTGTGTTACAGCATACTGTGCTCCCAAATTTTGCTTCTGACGAAGATACTCCATGTCGCGCTCCAAATTGGGAGCCTCTTCATGCTTTTCAGGATAACAGGCTACGCCATAATCGAAAGGTTTTCCTGGACTCTTTATTGGAGTACCGTCTGCAAAATAACCTTCATTAAAAGAATTCACCTGCTTTATAAGTTCTGTAGTATGAGCATGTCCACCTGGTGTCGGGACAAACCTGTTGTCCTCCTTTGCTTTATCACCACGCAGAAGCAACAAATCGCTTATGCCTAAGAATTGCAAATCAAGCAATTCATACTCAATATCATCTATTGTAGCTCCACTACATATTAAGTGTGGCTGAACAGGTATACCATATCGCTGCTGTATAGCAGCAGCGATAGCGATGGTGCCGGGGCGCCTGCGGACCCTCTGCCGTTCATACTGACCATTCTCCAGTTCACGATAAACGAACTCTGAGTGATGGGTAGTGATATTTATGTATGCAGGGTCAAATTCCCTTAGTTTGTCAATATCAGCAAATAGTTTCTCCGTACCTGCCCCCTTAAGTGGCGGAAGCACTTCGAACGAGAATCGTCTGCTATTATTATCAATATTCAATACACTCATCGTGCAAACATTTTATTTGGGCTACAAAGTTACAAATAAAAGATTGAAACACCAAATTTATTTAGCTATTTCAGAAATATCACCATTCTTTGCAGAAGTTTCCCTAATAGCAAGCTGTTGCGGAACTATCTTCTTATAAATTTTAGAATCTCCCGCAATAGCTTTCAACAACATCTGACATGCCGTCTTACCCATAAGTAGTGACTGATCCTCAATTGCCGACATTCTAGGTGTGACATAACGAGCGTGAGGATCATCAGTAAAACCAATAAGAGCCACATCTTCTGGGATATGCAAGCCTGCCTGTTTAATGGCGGCAAGAGCAGCAAACGTAATAATATCATTAAAAGCCAAAATTGCATCTGGACGATTCTCTCTCCGTAACAGTTCCGTAACAGCATCAACAGCCCACTGATAGTCTATTTTATCGCAGATAACAAGTTCACGCTCAATAGGGATATGGTTCTCTCGCAATGCCTCAAGATAACCATGTTTACGACGACGCACCATATCTAAATGGTTTGGACCGCCAACAAAAGCTATACGGTGACTACCGGTATCAATGAGATGCTGAGTTGCCTGCTGTGCAGCCACATCGCCATTAGCCATCACACAAGAAAACTTATCCGAGAGGCATGTACGACCAAAAAACACCAAAGGGATTCCCATCGTGGCAATCTCTTCAAAATGAGTATAGTCTGTTGTACTCTGTGCAAGACAAGCAATGATGCCTTCAACATGCATGCTAATAAAGTTATCAATGGCACGAACTTCTACTTCACTATCTTCATGAGTATTGGCACTTATTATCGAATATCCTGCCTTGCTTGCCTCATCCTCTATTCCATCAAGTACAGATGAATAATAATGGCTCACAAGATTAGGAACGACTACACCTATCATCCTAGGAGCCTCTTTGCGCAGACTCTGAGCAAAGGGGTTTGGGCGATAGTTCATCTTCTTGGCAAGACTTTTCACCTTTTCCTGCATTTCCTGACCAATTTCAGGACTATTACGCAAAGCCCTGCTAACAGTAGCTATACTTACTCCTAATTCATGAGCAAGATCTTTCAATGAAGTCCTATGTTTATTTGTTGGCATATAGCTTTTACTATTTTTGCGCAAAGTTACACATAATAATCGAAAAGCGCAAACGTTTACGTGTTTTTTTGCGATAAAAAGTATGTTTTTATGGAAAATAGTGAGTACCTTTGCAGCAGAAAATCAGAAATGAGTAATGAATAGTTGATAATAAGTTAGTTAGAAAAATGAGAACCGAGGCTGTCGTGATGACATCCTCGGTTTTTTATCTCAACTTCAATTTGCTTATCTCACATGTTCTATTTCACCAGAGCCCACCTTATGCTGCTTCAAAGAGTCAAGGTGTCCTTTAAGTTTTATATCTCCGCTACCAACAAGATTGCATACAGCATTCTTGCAGCCCTCTTCGAATTTAACATTCACATCACCAGATCCCTTGAGGTTGATTTCAGTATTGCAGACACCCCATTGACACACAGAGACATCCCCAGAGCCCACCAATGATATATTAGAGGAAATTGCCTTAAGACGCTTTATTTCCAGATCACCAGAGCCAACAACTTCAGAGATACAATTATCACATATCATATCACTAAAATCAATATCTCCAGAACCACGTAGAGATATGTGCATATTATCTGTATCTACATGCCCTTCCGACTTAAAGTCTCCAGAGCCAAACAATTGCACACTAATAAGATCAGGTGACGACACGAAGACAGTGACATCGTCAACAGATTCAACGGAGATATTTATAAGACCTATTTTCCCCTTATTCTTAACTACAAGTGTATTGCCCTCCACACTAGTAAGAATTTCATTTACTACATTTTCGGGACCTTCCAGACGCACAGAGAAAGAATCTGCTTGAGTATAGTAGACTGTTGGAGATCCATAAATATCTATACGCTCAAAATTACTTAACTTCCGTACCTGGCTAATCGTTTTTGACTCTGTCACAAGGACTTTATGTCTATACACACAAGAAACCATAATCTGAGCCATAGCCAACAGAATCAGGCTGCAAAATAAAAAATGTTTCACTTTCATCTTTCTATCATTAATTTGTTACGATCTGACTATTTGACGTAACAAATATCAATAAAGTTGCATAGACTCA
>AUXO010604109.1_pt1 | contig 21409 bp, 45 predicted proteins | sample 768731 | NCBI WGS metagenome assembly AUXO01 (sample SAMN02715735, study PRJNA202380) | gut metagenome | biome: sheep rumen | host: Ovis aries | place: New Zealand: Palmerston North
TACTGATATTTCAGTAGATAAAATAAAACACAATGAAGGTGTAAAAGAATCATGGATGCAGCCCTTTAAATGGGATGCAATGAAAGTGCCACTCTTTCTTTTAACAGGAAATGAATATAAATTATATATGTATTTATTCAGTTGGGCTGGCAAAGGCGTGTATGATTTTTCTCCCGTAGCTTTACGGCCAATACTAGATGTATCAGAGGATACAGCACGAAAAATCTTTAAGAGTTTTATAGATTATGGATATTTAATTCAAATAGGTACACATAGATATTCTTTTGACCCAGCACCAGAAAAAGCGCAAATAGCATATAATAAAAAATTAGTTGAAAAGTTCGGCCCAGAAATTGGAGCCAAACCTGTATGATTTTTTCATACAACAATTAAGTAGTATGATTTTTTCATACAACTCATTGCCATATTTTTTTATACTACTTCAACCAAAGTTGTACTAATTTTTCATACAACTCTAGCCGAGAAATTAGTACAACTTTATTAAAGTTGTATGAATTTTTCATACACCCTGTACTATTTTTTCATACAGAAATATAAATACTATAAATATAATAATAAAAATATAAAATAAAAATATATAAAAATATGGCGCCCGCTGGCGCAAAAAGGCCCCGCCCAAAATAAAAGGAGTATAAAATGAATTTCAATACTATAATTCCAATCATCCTCTATATATATCACTAATACAATTCCTCCTAATATGGCCCCCCTTTCTATATAAGTATTTCTGACTATACTTTTCACGCCAAACTTGACATATCTACCACTTCTAAATAATTGACATTCTCAAAATTTATGATATAATTATAATATAGAAAGGAGTTAAGATATGCATCAATATCCATTCTTATATCAGCAATGCGAAAGTACCATTGGCTATGATGATATAATAGAGCGATTAGGAAAAGATAGAATATTACTGATGCTGCTTGATACTAATTGTATGATGAATGGTGACACTGTAGTTAGTAAAATTATCGCACTTCAATTATATAGTGAACTTATTGATTTTCTGGATGGAAATGGTTTTATTATTAAATATATTAATAATATGATTCATATTATACCTATAGAAAGGAAGAAGAAATAATGATTACAGCCGCGGAAGCCTATGCCGCTACTATCAATAACAATGAACTTAATTCAATTCGTAAGCTAATTGCCGACGCAATTCGCAGCGGCAGTTTTGAATGTCATTACATGCGCCGCACGCTTTCTCAAGAAACGCGTAATGCCCTGCTGCGGCTTGGCTATCGAGTTTCTGGCGCCGCGCCATATATCATTAGTTGGGAGAAATAAAATGGATGCAGATATTGAATTCCTACGAAACTTCATAGAATACGATCGTTATCGTATTGATGAACTTAATAAAATGAATAATGATATTTCATATATGATGCGAATGGTTGGCTGTCTTCTACGCAATCATGCTCCAGGCCCAATTACTATTCCATATCATAATGAAAATGATATAAAATATGAATTCCTTCAACTCTTAGACGGCAATAATTTTGAAGTAGAGTATGGCTTTACTCTAATAGGATCATTCTATATCGCAAAGCTTACTCCACTTTATCCGCAAATTATTGAAAAGCAGCAGGAACTAGACTATCACGCAACTACTACTGATATACTGAATAAAATTACGATTGGATATCCAGCTTCAGCGCCAGAAATATATAGAGGTTTGCGCGCAAACACGCTACTAATAGATGATAATTTAACTATTGATGGAAAATCAATTAAAATAAGTATTCAACCGCCTTAACATAGAAAGGAATAAGTAATGGATATTAGAAGTTGTGTTAAATTCTATGATGAAAACGACATAGCTAAGTTAGAATTAAATCATCAGATAACTGCAGAATATTTAGTACTGCTAGCCTCCTATAAAATTGATTCTTTTAAAGTGGCTAAAATGAATGACTTGCTCGAATATGTAGATGGCAATGGCTTTTCCATTACTTATGATGACACTATAAAAAGATACATTGTGAAGAGAGGAAAATACAATGAACTATAACAATGTATGGTATTTTGCTTACGGCAAACGCTATTATTTAACACATCCTTGGAAGTGGATAAAAGAAGCCGCATGTAATATTCGCGACGCATGGTATCGCGCAACTCGCGGATGGACTTATACGGATGTTTGGAATATGGATACTTGGTTTCTTCATACCATTCCTTCCATGCTTCGCTATTTAGCAGAAAATGGCAATACATATCCGGGCGTTGAACCGTTCAATGGCGAAGAAGGCGCACAGCGTTGGAAAGATTGGCTTCTTGAAACGGCCAATCTATTAGATACTGGCCTTGAAGATTGGCAAGATGAACACAATGAGTATTATGATGAATATATAAAACATTTGATGGATGATTGGGAGCCACCAACCAAAGATAAAAACGGTTTTTTTGTCTATAAATCGCGCGAATTTACTGAACTTGATAAAAAATATTTTGCGCGCGCAGAAGAACTGCGGCATCAAGGTGAAAAAAATGTTCAGGAAGCTCTAAATAGAATTTCTCAGTACTTTTATTCCCTATGGGATTAAGGAGGTGCGCGATGACAGCTCTATTGAAGCGCAATGGGCCGAAGTTCTATTGCTCGAATTGCATGATGGAGGCTCGCCCGCAAGAGGGCCAACTTCCAATTGTTTGTTTCTTTTGTGGTAGAATCTTCTCTAATTGGGAAACAATTGCAATTGAAGAATATAAAAAAGAACTAGAACATGCGCCGAATTATCTTAATTCAGCAGGAGGAAATTAATATGAAAATTACTTATATAGAACAATATACAACTCTATCGCCATTTATCCGCTCCCATTTTTGCGCCTGCGGCAATCATTCGCCTCGACTAGTGGAACAGATTGAGCCACAAACTGATTATAAATGGCGTGTAGAATGCCCAGAATGTGGCCGCGAAACCGCCATGTATACGATTGCTGCCGCCGCTAAAAAAGCTTGGAATAAAAATAATTTATGTTAACAATGTTTACTGCGCTTGAGGCACGCGCATCTTCATATCTTGTCACATCGGAAGACTATTCTATCTATCTTCATATCGAACAGCGCATCTTAGATTCAGTGCAGTATGGTGGTACTTCCATCTTATACGGCGGAAAAATTACGCATAATGTAATTGATGCTTTACGAGCACTTGGATATGAAGTAACTCACCTTCTATATGAAGGTAAAAATAAAATGATACGCATAGATTGGACTAATACAAAAGGAGTTAATAATGACCAGGCAACAGATGATTGAAGATTTAGAGTATTTATGCGGTGGTATTAACGCAATGCTCACTATGTGTAGTAAAAATTCTGAATGGAATGAACTACTGGATAATTGGGCCACTATTGCTAATAGTGTGGTTAATGCATTGGAGGAAGAAGAATATGCCACAAACACTTGAGGAACTTGCAAATATGTTAGCAAAGCGAGATAATAGTACATATGAAGAAGAGCTTGCGCTTATTCGAGATACAACTGCGGAAATGGAAGAAGCTTTTTATAATGGTGATCTAAATTTAGCAGAAGATATTTTACGAATCAATCTTAATCTGGAACCAGATTATCTTGATCTATTTATATTTTAAGGAGTGATAATATGTTTTAGATAGTTCGTATTTTTTATAAAGGAGAAGTAGAAGCGCATAGTATTGAAGGAAGAGACACTTGGCGCGAAGCTCTTCAGCGTTTTCACGCTATCATTGCTGCGGATTTAAGTAATAATGAAATTACTTATTCTTATGTAGCAATTTTAAATGAAGAAGGGCATAATGCAATTGAACCATTTGTATATAATACTCTACCCGAAACCGATGGGGAAGTAATGTATCCTTTTAAATATGCCATATTACGCGTTAGAATAAAAAATGGAGAACGACAAAATTCAGTTGAATTTAAACCTTATTTGGAAGCAATAAAAAAATATTTTAGTATTTTAGCAGCAGATATAGATGATACTGAACTTAGTTTTAATTTATGTACGGTAATAAATGGCGAAGGAGAAATTATAGAAGGCCGAGGCTTCTATCATTAAATAATAAAGGAGTAAAAAAATGAAGGGTATTAGAATGTCTGAATGTCAGTTTCATGTGAATGAACCAGAGCGTACCATAGTATGCGTAATTCCATCATATAGAGATGGAAAATCTACTCGTAATATGGTAATTGATTTTATTGAAGAAAACTTTATGTTTCCTGAAATTGATTTTTTTATGGCTATGGAGCCTAAATTAGAAGCTAAGTTAAGAATGCCTAGTACTTTCATAGGTAAGGCAGTCTGCGCGCCGGGAGATACTTGGAATGAGGACACTGGTAAACTAATAGCATTTTCTCGCGCGAAAGATAAATATTATAAGAGTTTCTTTAAAAGAGCTAATCTTTTTGTGCAAACAATTGATAATAAACTTGGAGATATAGTAAATAATTTTAATGATCTGGGTCTAAAGCTCGAAGATAATAAAAAAATATTGGAAGCAAAAATTGAACATAATTTTAAAGAATAAAAAAAGAGGGGCTTATAGCCCCTCTTTTATTTCTTTCATTGCTAATTCTACTCTTATTTTTATTTCTTCTAATACTTTTCTATGATATTCTTCTTCTTCCTATGATATTTCTATTTGTTTTAAAGTAGTATAAGGATAATAAAAAGATAGGATATCCCTAAAACCAATTCCTTGTTTTGCCGCAGCAATTGCACCAACCTATGACATTCCAACACCATGCCCATTTTTCTTTTCTGTGGTCCATGGATCTTTACGCGCAATTAGATAGTCCCGTTTTCCGCCCCAAACTTCCTCACTACTATAGGTACGCCCGCCGTTGGAATGACAAAAATATGTACAGGCGTATGTATTATTATACATTAGAACCTATCCAACAGTCGCTTTGGCTATATCCTAACATTTTTTATATGTTATCCGTGGCGCGCGAAAAGCCTATGCTTTAGCCGCGCTATCGCTAATTACTTTTCCGCTTAATACTCCTCGCGCGCAAGCATAAGAACGCGAAGCAATTGCTTGAGCTTTTAAAGCTTCGTCTGGTGCATTACCCATCTCTCCAGCTATCACGCACCCTATATATTCTTCAAAATCTATTTCCTTAATCGTATCTTTTGGACAATTAAAATAATCCATATTTTCTTTAGTTGTAATTTTTACGCGAATTTTCATATACATCACCTCATTTATAAGTATTTGAATAATTCTAAAATTATGATATAATTTTATTAGAGGTGAAAGAGATGAATCATAAACATTTTTTAAAATTAGCTAAAAAATGTAGTCAAAATTCTACTTATAGTCTACATAAACGAGTACAGATTGGCTGTTTATTAGTTTATAAGGGTACCATACTTGCAAAAGGATGGAATACTGAGCGTACACATACTCGTCAAATGCATTATAATTCACTTCGTTTTAGTGCAATTGACCACTATCCTAGTAAATTACATGCTGAAATTAGTGTACTGAATAAAGTAAAATATTTGGATATAGATTTTTCTAAAGCCATTCTCTATATTTATAGAGAATATAATGACGGTTCACCCGCAATGGCGCGCTGTTGCCCATCTTGTTTTGCCGCTGCTAAGGCAATGGGCATTGGTACAATTGTTTATACTACTGAAAATGGATATGCTATTGAAAAAATTTCTAATTAATAGCATATCGTTTTTTTTATACATAAAAACTAAAAGTATTATTCATACTTTTGATTAATACAATAGTATTGGAGAAGCATATGCTTCTAACTAAGAGCTAAAGGAGGTATTAAAATGGCAGATGCATCTTTAAATTATACTAAAAATGAATGGAATGCAGGTTAGCCAATTACTAGTGATAAAATGAACCATATTGAAGAGGGTATTAAATTCTCTGTAGATGGCGTTAATTAGTTTTATCTTCGTGATGCTGAATTAAATACTGCTGTTAATAATGCTGCGAATGCAATGAATCAAGTTAGGGAGTTATCTACCACATTAGACACAGTTAGTGATAAAACTGATAGAGTCCATACTTGGATTTATGAAGTATTGTCTGGATTGGATAATTATACTTACACTAGTTTACTTGCTGTCGCACAAAGATATCAAACTCGAATAACAACATTAGAAACAGCAAGTAGTAATCATGCAACTAATATTAGTATGCTTGATGCAGCTAGAGTGCAAGATGAAACTACACTAGAAGATCATACTACAGCTATTAATAACCTATAGAGCGGCGTAGCAGGAAATACTAATTATATCGAAGACATTACTTCGGAATTAGGAATGATTAGAAATCCTTCTACTGGTCGCTATGATGGCGGCAATAGTAGAGTAGATGAATTAGAAACTAGAATTGGATTATTAGATGGACAAGATAATGGCGTTATTAAATCATTATCAGACCAAATTAATAATATAAACAGTAGCATTTCTCATAGCACTCATGGACTATAGGCTACATATGATTTAGCTTATAATGCTAAGACTAATTCGGAAGCATTAATAACAGAATTAGGTAGTGGATTTGATGCTCAGAACACTGTATCCGCCGCGGTAGATGATATTAAATCATAGCTAACAGATAAAGTCTCTACTGATGCATTAAATAATGCATTATCTAATAAAGCTGATACATCAGCTTTAAACAGTTTAGCTGGTATTGTATCAAATAATAGTACTACTATTATTGTACCAAAAGATAAAGTCACATTTAATAATAATGTTCCACAAACTTTTATTAATATTAGTATTGAAGAAAAAAATGATTATTTAATTCAATCTCCAGAAGATGATAAATATTATTATTGGAAGCCAATACAAGTTTCTACTAGTCCAATCTCATATGAATGGCATCTTATTAGCGGCGCCGCATCAGGAAGCGGAGTAGGTAATAACGCACAAATTTATGATTCTATGGAAGCATTTAATCTTGCTACACCAGAAGAAAATAAAGATTATTATGTACAAGATGAAGGTAATTATATTCATCATTTTAGATATGTTGCTACTGAAGATGAATTAGAACCATTTAGATTAATTGAAATCGGTCAAATCATTAATACTAACAATATTAAAAGATATAATTTAACTTCTTCCACCGAAGGAGAAAATACAGAACAAAAAAATTATATTGATTTATATGAATTTGATTATGGTGTAAGTAATAATGAATTTAGTGATGGAACACGCATAGCTCATATTGAATTAGTTGGTGGCGGTGGCGGCGGTACTACTACCGCGAGAAAATTTACTCGTATTACTTCTAAAACTGTAAATATAGCTAAAGGCTCAAGTGATCCTCTCGAATTACGCTATTTCTATACAACTGGTATTGCGAATGAATCAGACCATTATGTTTTAACATAGTCTAGTCGTTCTATGGCAGAAAAAGTTATATTAGAAGGCAGTATTGATAGTGGTGATCCTTCTAAAGCTTCTACAACTTGGCCTACTGGTGAAGCTCCAACGGGTTTTGGTTATATTGATGTTTCTGAATATTGTAAAAATGCCGAAGCTGAAATATAGAAATTTACTTTAAAAGCATATGATGAAGATACTCCAGAAGATTATACTATTATTACTTGGGAAATTAATATTGTTAATTTAACTATTACATCTAATTACCCACAAAATAATATTTTCGCTTTAAATTAGAATGTACAATTTACTTACATTCCTTCTGGAAATGTATCTAAGACTGTTCATTTCCTTATAAATGGAACAGAAATTGGTACAACTAATTTATCTAAAAATATTACCAGTGAACAAACTTATAATATTTCTATGCCATAGGATGGAGAAGGAATTTATAAATTATCTGCTTATTTAACTGCAACATTAGATAATAAAACACTTACCTCAACTCCAATTTATAGAGATATTATTTGGAGAGCCGCGGATAGTACTACTTTATATATCAGTAGCCCTTATCGTAATAGTAGTTTAAATATTAGTTAGTATGAGGAAATTAATATTCCATATACTATTTCTGGTAATCAACAAAGTTATACTGTAGAATATTATATTAACGATGCAGAGACTCCAATTAATACTATTACATTAAGTAATGGAGCACAAGGTAATTGGTCATATAAGCCATTAACTGCTGGAACAGATATATTAAAAATTAAAGTAAATGAGGAATATATTACTATTACTTTAAATATTTCTGAAATTACAACAGATATCACCCCAGTTACTGCTAATCTAGCATTAGATTTTAATCCTCAAGGATTAAGTAATAATTCTAATTTTGCTAGAGCATGGACAGATGGAACAACTCATTTAACTGTTTCTGATAACTTTGACTGGTATAATGGCGGTTATGGGTCTGATGAAACAGGTGATTATTTCTTAATCAAATCTGGTACTCGTGCGTACTTAGATTATAAAATGTTTACTGCTGATCAAGAAGAAATTGAGACTCAAGGCAGCAGTACAATTTATACACAAACTAGTAATGTATACAAGACTGGTAAAGAAATGAAAGTTATTTTTAAAACCAGTGCTGTACGTTCTATTGATGCAGTTTGGTTTACTAATACAGGCCGTTATGATGCTGGGATAGATAAAGAGGTAGGTATTCAATTAAGCGTTCATCAAGGTTGGTTAAAAACAGATACGGCTTCTGATGTAGCAATTGGCACAGGTGATGAGCAAGTCGCCGCAACAAATACTTATCTTTATTTCCCATATTCTGAAGAAGATAAAATTGAATTAGATATTAATATCAATAAAGAAGTAAATCAAGCTGGTAATTATATTATGTCTTATGAAGATGGCGTTCCTAGTAAAGCTTATGCATATACTCATGCACAAAAGTTATATCATGATCCAAATAACCTAGACGAAGATGGTGAAACCATTAAAGGTGAATCTATTATTACTTTAGGTTCTGATGATTGCGATGTTTATATTTATAGGCTACGCGTATATGACAGTAATTTAACATCTGCTTAGATTTTACGCAACTTTATTGCAGATGGTAAAGATGTAACTGAATGCTTAAACCGCTATAATCGTAATGCAATATATTATAATGCAGAGGCAGATGATAAATATAGTCCATATGAAGAAAATGGATATGTTCTTGATCCTGAAGCTCTTGCAGTAAAAGTTCCTAATGTTAAAGTATTAATGTTAGATGCACCAAGCTTTACATTAAATAAGAAAACTTTTATTAAAAATTCTACTTTACGCTGTATTCATGCGCCAGGCGGTACAATTTATCCTAGTCGTGGCGCAGCGGATAACTGGTATTTTGAAAATGGCTATCACGCTGGTCAAGGAACTACTTCAGATAAGTATGGCGATGCTGGACGTAATATCGACTTCCTATTTAACTGTGATGGACAAAATAAGCCAAGTGATAAAGTTGCTGCAGATAGTGAATATATTTCACAAGTCACTACTAATTATGGAACATCAGAACCAGTAACAAGTGTTGTAGATAATTGGATGGGTACAAGTGGTAAAGTTTCTTTAACAAGTACTTCCGTTCCAAATAACTTCTTTAATTTTAAAGTTAATATCGCATCTTCTGAAAATGTTAATAATGCATTATTACAAAAAAGATATAATGATTTCTTACCATACATTTCTCCCGCGAAACGCCGTAATGCAAATATTAAAAATGATATGGAATTTGTACCTGCGGTAATGTTCTTACGAGAAAATGGAAATGGTACTCATAGTGAATTTAATGATACAAATTGGCATTTTTATGCATTAGGCAATTTAGGGGACTCCAAGAAAACGGACTACACTCGTGCATATGATCCAACAGACCCATATGAATTTACTCTTGAAATTTCTGATAATAATACTAATAACTCACAGTTCTAGACTGGCGTATACTTAGATAATGGAAAGCCAAAATTAGAAAAATTTGAAATTGATCAAGATATGGAAGATGATGGAACTACACCTATTCCTGGCTCTTATACAGCTAGAGGTACTTCTGGAGCAATTGATTCTATGAATTATGTATATCCATTAGATACTCCAGAATTAAAAGCCAAGTGGAATGAGGTAGACGATTAGGGTAATTATACTAATAAAGCACACTGGGCACTAGTAAATGAACCTTATGATGGAGACCATTCATTTGAAATGCGGTATGCTTATTGCGGAAATTATCGTGATGGCAAACATGTGAATGGCGATAAAGAAATTGGTAATGCTATTCGTAATAAGAATAGTAAAGTATGGCAAGCTTTCTATAGTTGGGTTGTCACTGCAACTAATGAAGAATTTGTACGTGACTTAGATTAGTGGTGTGTGCGTAGCGCTATGGAATTCTGGTATGCATTTACTCATTATTACACAATGATGGATAACCGCGCGAAGAATACTTTCTGGCATTTTGCTAAAACTGGTACTCATAGAGAAGTTACTAATCCTATTAATGATATGATTCATGTTTATGATGAACTTATTGATAATGAATATGTACGCACTGAAGACACAACAGTCGATCCTAAAAAAACATATTATACTGAATATGCTTTTGATATGTGGGATTATGATAATGATACTGCTTTAGGTATTGATAATAATGGTGAATTAGTTTTCCCATATGGTAAAGAAGATGGCGATTATAAAATTGACAATGATCCATCTTCTGGTATGGTATATAACGGTGCGGGTTCTGTATTCTGGCGTAGATTGCGTGACTTATGTGGTTCAGAAATTAGTAATATCTTTACCAGTGTATCTGAACAATTCTTTAATGCACAAAATCTTATAAATCAATTTGATAAATTCCAAGAATGCTATCCAGAAGCATTATGGCAAGTTGATATTAATCGTAAATATGTCCGTCCATTTACAGGCGAATCTCTTGATAATTCTATTCCGCGCACTAATCAACGTTTCTTAAAAAATATGATGTAGGGCCGCAAAAAGTATCAGCGTCGTCAATGGATTAAAGATCAATATTATTATTTTGGTAGTAAATACAAATTAGGTAATATCATGAATGATGATATTCTCTTAGATTGCTATAAAGGACCAAATGCTAATTGGAATATTACAATTGTGCCATATTAGAATATGTATTTAAATGTTAATTTTGGTGAAACTCCAAGGCCACCTATTCGCGCAAAAGCCGGACAAAAATATGAATTCTAGAATCCATTTCCAGATATGAGTAATAGCCGTATTTATATTTATGGGGCTTCTCGTTTACAAGCTTTGGGCGGTGCAGCAATTTATGATAATGATGAAATTATTGGAATGAATGGCTTAGCTTATGTATATGCAGGAAATAATGACTTCTCTAAAGCAGAAAAGTTGCGTTATTTATATTTTGGCACTGATGATACAACCTATGCTAATGCTAATTTAAAAGAAATCAAGTTAGGTAATAACCCAATACTAGAAGTGCTAGATTTAAAGAATTGTGGCGGTTTAGATGGTGCTTTAGATTTAAGTAATAAAAATAATCTATAGGTTTTAGAAGCAGAAGGAACGACTTATTCATTAATTACATTGCCTTCATCTTCTTAGATTACTACATTACATTTACCATCTACTATTACTAGTTTAACATTATTATCTGCGCGTCTATTATCAGATTTTGCAATTATTAATAAAGAAACCGGTGAAACTGATTATAGTAATTTACGTACTTTATTAATTGATGATAGTGATTATAGCAATAATATACAATGGCTAAGCATTGCAGGTAATATTATTAATAATTTACGAGAATTATATTTATTAAATTTAAATACAGCGTCTATTAATGATATAGATGAATTAGCTAAGTTTAAAGAGAAACGTGATGGATTATCAGACGAATCTTTAATTCAATTAAGTGGTACAGTACATGTTAATGGCGAGTGGAGTGAAGTTGAAAAATCTACTTATGAATCTGAATGGGATAATAAATTAATATTAGATACTACAAATGGACATGAGAATAATAAATATGCAGTAACTTATCGTTATGATGCTTATGATGATGGCCAAGGACATATTATTAAGAGTAAAGATATAATGACTATTTATGTAAAAGCTCATAATCCTGCTCCCGATATATATGATACAGGCTTAATTAGTATGCCAACTCGTCAAAAAACTGTACGTTATGAATTTAATTTTGGTACTATAAGTATTAAAACTGGTAAATATGTGCCATATTCTGGTTGGAAACAAGAGAATTCAACAGAACCTTTAGCTGATGCACCAATTATTGAGAAGAATACTATAATTGAAACTTATTTCAATACAAGTACAAGATCTTATCCAATTAGATGGTTTGTAAGAGATGATAATCAAAATGTATTAGTAAAAACTAGTACTCCAGTACAATATGGCGAAGGTGCATCTCAAACAGCTCCTACAGTTGAAGAAATTCATACTGCTGGCGCAAATACTTGCTCCGTTACTATTAATGGAGGACAAGTTGAATATTCAATTTTTGATGGTTGGGATAAATTACCTATTAATATTAATCCAAGCATTAACGATGAATCTTTTGATATTTATTCCGTATGGAAGACTGGTGAAACTACTATTACTGAAATGTTTGATGATAATAATATTAGTAACCTTACACCAGAGCAATTATTAGTATTATCTGCGATGGATAATAGTACCAGAAATCTTTATGGCATTAATTCTAAAATTGGAATTAATACACGCATAACATATAATATGGGTTATGATAGTAAAGAAGAAGGCACTGTATTAATTGACTCTCCTTTACTTTTAGAAGGCGGTACTAATCAAGGATAGACAACTGCAATTCAACCTTTAAAAGCAGGTAATGATGCTTTCACTATTGCAATAGACTATAGTTTTAATCCCGAAGCAAGCTATACACGTTATGGTATATTAGCAAGCTGTTATTATTGTAATATGAATGCTGGAGTAAGAAATGGTATGTTCTTATATTATGATAATAATACTGGTCCACGCGTTGGATTCGGGGATTTCTCTACATCATCTAGTTCGTCTAAACCTGTTGGTAATATTAATAATGCTTATTTACGCAATATGGTTGTATTAAGGCACCCCGCGGGCAGTCAATATCTTTATGTTTATTCTGGTTTAAATGAAGAAGATAATCTTCCTGTGGAGATAAAAACTTAGACGCCAGAACAATTAAATTATACATCTGATGCATATTTAACATTCGGTAGATTATTACGTAGTAATGAAGATAGAGATCCTTTAGATGACCTTCCAAATAATATTAGTAATGGTCAAGGTACTATTTATTGGTCTAAATATTGGAATAAAGATTTAGGAGAAGGAGAATGCCGTCAATTAGCATCTTGGCCGCATGAACCAATGTCTTATGCTATTTCTTATATGAGTAATAATAGAACTTCTACTAATCGTGTATCTGGAAATGTTACTCCCTCTATTAAACTTGCTACCATGACATCTACATCTCATGCTAAATATTATCAAGGAATACAAAGACCTACTACAACTTCTACTTGGACAACTTATACTTGGGCTAATTCTCCATTATATAATATTTGTAATAAGCGTGTATTTAACGGTTTACCAGTTAATTTATAGGCTATTCTATGTAAATCTATTACAAGTAGTACTGTGAGTACTTGTACGGATAGTGGGCAAGGAGCTTCCTATGGTATGCGTGAAACTAATAATTTAACTTATGATTATGTTCAATTATATAGCGCTGCCAATGTACTTTCAGATGGTTCTATATATGAAACTGAAGATACTGTTAATAGTCCATTTATTTGGTTTGATGGAGCAGCAAATGTTGAATCTTATAACTATACCATTGCCCGTGGTTGGACACTTAATACTTCTGATACAAATAAAGCAAATTATTTAAATTTACGATTCCCATATATACCATTAGTATGGTCTAATCACTTACGAGTATTTAAAGAATCTGATACAATTTCAAATAGCACTTCTATTGCTGAGACTATTCGTGCTGTAGACGGCTCTATTAGATATGGCGATGTATGTGTCTTAAAGAATAATGGTGGTACATTTATGTATGTTCCTGACACAGAAGTTTAGTCTCTTGGTATAGAAATTGAACCAGATGGTACAAACGATCGTCGTTTTACTTCAGATGCTACGCTCCGCGGTGGTTGGGTGCGCGCGGATGCTTATTGGACGCGTTCAATGATTGTCGGTAATAATGGTGTTAACTTTGCTTATGTACAGATTACTGGTGATGTTAATACACTATATAACAACAATGCATCTACAGCAGGATTAAAAATAAATTATTTATTAGCATTGTAATAATTATGGGAGATGGATTTATTCCATCTCCCTCTTTTTGGAGGTATAAATATGCAATATTATAAAATAATACTTGAAAATACTATTATAGGAGTTATTACTTCTAATAATTTTATTTATTATTCTCCTGTTGCTCAATGCTATTTACGTTGTGATGAAACCAAGGGAGAATATGTATCATATAAAGGTAATTTATATAGAACTACTTGGATGTGGCCTATGACTCATTAGGAAAATTATATATAGGCACAAATTATTAGAATTGATAATCAAGAATATATTACATTAAAAGAAGCTTTTGAAACTAAGGAAACTATAGAGGTTGAAGAAGAAGAAGAAGAACAGGTTTTACCTGTGACTCCTACTTTTATACCACCAGAAGATGAAGCTACTATCGAGTTTATACGCGAATCTAAAATACAAGAAATGTCATCATTATGTAAAAAAACAATTGAATAGGGTATTGATTTAGAACTTCGTGGTACAACCCATCATTTTTCACTTAGTACTCAAGATTAGCTTAATTTAATTAGCTTAAGCGCGATGGCGCAAACACAAGAATTGATTCCTTATCATGCAGACGGTGAAATGTGTATCTTTTATACCAATGAGGAAATCAATAGTATAATTGCGGCCGCCACTTCATTTAAAATTTATCATACAACTTATTACAACGCGTTAAAAGCATATATAAATGCATTAGATACAATTGAAGAAATATCGAAAATAGAATATGGTACTCCAATTCCAGAACAATATAAATCTGATGTATTAAAAACTCTTGAGTCATGAAAAAAATTATTCAATATTTTATACTTTTCCTGATATTCGGGACTATTTATTTTAGTCTCGAATATCTATGGAAAGGTCATGCTACGCACTGGAGTATGTTTCTTTTATCTGGAATCGTTGGAGTAATAATTGGAGAACTTAATGAAAATCCATCACGAAAGCTTCCATTTCTTTTATAGTGCTTTATTGGTATGTGTATTACTACCTTATGCGAAGGTATAACTGGTCTTATTGTTAATGTATGGTTAAATTTAAATGTTTGGCATTATAATTTATTACCATTTTTTTGGGGTCAATGTAGTATTCCTTTTACATGCATCTGGTTCTTTTTATCGGGAGTATGTATACTACTAGATGATTGGATAAGATTAAAATTTTTCACAAATGGAGGAGAATGATATGAAAATTATTAAATGTCTTAGTGAAGATATCGAAGCAACTTTAGACTCAGCAGAGCATGATATAGAATAGGCTATTATATATAAAAAAGACTATCCTGTTGCGTCAAAAGCTTTTTATGCCAAATCTATTGCTTTAATGGATACAATAAAAATATAGCATGACGCCGTAACTGCGTTAATTGAAGGCTATAAGAAAGAAAAAGGAGAACCTCCTGTAGCGATGATGACAGTTTATGAATATATGCATGAACGTCATATAAATAAAGCAGCGAAAATTAAAGCATTACAAGAAATGTATACAGACTAAAGAGATGATGCATTATGACTAAAGGAATAGCTAAAGCCGCACTACAGTATAGTAAACGCCTTAGTAAATTTATATGTTGGATATGGGCAATATATAGATTTTCTATAATTATCGCTGCTGCCATAGTACCTTCCGCGGCAGAAGCATTAGTATCTACTATTGCTGGTATTGATACTATTATGCTAGTTAATGAAGGTACTTATTTAGTAAATAGTCTAGGAGAAAAAATAATCTATAGCGATGTATTTGTATTAAAATGGCTTGATAAAAGCGGTTTTAAATCTTTATTAGGAAAATTAAACTCTTCAAATAATGAATTAGATGAAGAAGGTGAAGATAATGGCGGAGATTAGAACGGCTGATTTAATTGCAAAATTTTAGTATGCTTTAAATAATCATTGGGGTTATATCCTAAATACTGCTGGAGAAAAATGGACAGCAGAAAAACAAAAAAATACAAAAATTGAGAACGCAAAATTATATGGCGCATAGTGGATTGGTCATTATGTAGCAGATTGTAGTGGTTTATTTGCTTGGGCTTTTAAATAGCTTGGCGGCTATATGTATCATGGCTCTAACACTATGTGGAATAAATATTGTACAGCAAAAGGTGAACTAATAAACGGAAAGCGTTCTGACGGAAAAACATTAAAACCAGGTACGGCGGTTTTTGTGGTTAAAAATAAAACAGATCGCTCACATGTAGGTTTATATATTGGCAATGGAAAAGTAATCGAAGCATCAGGCACAAAGACCGGCGTTATAATGACAGAAATTACAAATAAAAAATGGGGAGAATGGGGAGAACTGAAAGGAGTAAATTATAATAATAATTCATAGTAGACAACAAGCTCGTCAGAAAAAGATACTAATAGCGCAGTAGTAAATGATACAAAAGTTGCACTTAGAGCTGGCCCGTCTACTTCTTCTGAAGTTCTTACTCGCGTAGATAAAGGAGAACGAGTATAGATTTTATAGGACAATACTTGGACTAAAGTAAAATATATGGGAAAAACAGGATACATGATGACAAAATTTTTAAATACAATTTAATTATTTGACAAGATATTATATCATATGATACAATAAAAGAAAAAAGGAGGTAATATTATGAATATTACTCAAATTTTACTTGGAATTATTATTCTAATTGGTGGTTTTATTGGAGTTTTTGCTATTCCTTATCTAAAAACGCATATGACTGCTGAACAAATTGGTATTCTTACTGGTATTGCACAGACTGTAGTATACGCGGCGGAAAAAATATTTGGCGCGAAAATGGGGCCTGATAAATTAGCTTATGCTCTTAAATTAGCTAAATCTCTTTTAGGAGAAAAAGGGCTAACTTTTGATGAAGATGTCATTCGCGCCGCGATAGAGGCGCAGGTCGAACAGCTTGGTTTTGATAAAGCGGCGGTGGAAGGATGACAGTATTTGTTGATACTACAAATAAAGGAACTGTGAATTTACGGGAAAGTCCTAGTAGAACTAGTAAAATTCTTATGCATGTTCCTTATAAAACTCTATTAGAAGCGGAGCCAATTGATGAAAATTGGTCTAAAGTCACTTATAAAAATTGCCCCGGTTATATTATGACAGAATTTTTGACTAGTACAAAAATTATAACCAAACATGATTTATAGGAAATTTATGATAGTTTAAAACAAAGTCTTGAAACTATTGAAAAAATTTTAAAGTGAGGTTAATTATGGAAGAATTTGGCTGTTTTTATTGTTGGGATTCGCGCAAAAACAAAGAAAAAGAACAATTATATTTCTTTGACGCAGCAAATAATTTAAAAATTTGTGACTACTGTCCTAAATGTGGACGAAAATATGGGGAGGAACCAATGAATGAATAGTTGGAATCAAAATATGAATCAGAACAATTTAATGATGGGACAAGCTCAATTTACTCCTTATAATTAGAATATGTGGGGAAATCGTTTACCAGTATATAAAGCCGATCCAATTCATGGAGAAAACGCAGCTTGGCAGTTTCCTATGGGACCAAATAGTGAAATATATCTCCCCGATGCTGATGAAGATATAATTTGGTGGATTCGTACTGATATGAATGGTAATAAAAATGTAATACCATTTGATGCTTATCCTCATAAAAAAGCACAAGAAATAGATATAAATAATTTAGCAACTCGTCTCGCAGCTGTGGAGGAATGGATGAATGGCAAGTAGAATAAGTCAAATGCGAAACGGACTCCAGCAAACACCGCCGCAACAACAACAATATCTGAATAATTCAATTAATTAGGTTAAATAGTTAATGCAAAATTTATAGGGTATGTAGAATCCTGAATCAGCCCTAATAAATTTATTATAGAATAATCCTTAGATGAATTAGCTCATTTCTCTTTATAGAAATGGAAATTTATAGTAGGTTGCTCAGCAGCTTGCGGCGTAGAAGGGAGTTAATCTTAATGATATTATAAATTAGCTTTTACATTGAGAGGGAGGGATTGATATGGAAGCACTTACTCGTTAGTTCGTTATTCCAACAGTACCAGATAACCCTGTTAAATTAAAAGTTATATATCCTTGGGAAACTACTAACATATATACTATATGTTAGTAGTTATTTAATTTAGCAACACATACGGGATATAACGGCACTTTTGAGGAATTTAAAACTCATTTTGGAGAATATTTAAATTCAGATAATGTAATTATTGATTTTGATAATTATACTGGACAATATTCAGTAACTCCTCTGCCAAATATAGACCAAATTTTAAAAACAAAAAATAAACTTCTCAAAGAAGATGTTATTGTTGAACAAATTCCATATTATGAAACCACGAATGATGCTGGAGGCTACACAGTTATAATTGGATAAGGAGGAGATTTTAAATGTCAAATTAGTATAAAAATAAAATCATTTATGGCGGTAATGTCTTAATTGACTTAACTCAAGATGATGTAACCGCTGCGGATGTATAGTCTGGTAAAAAGTTTCACTTACCTTCTGGTGCGCCTGCAACAGGCACTAATACTTATGATGCAGATACCAGAGATGCAACTGCTGTTGCCGCGGAAATTCTTAGCGATAAAACTGCCTATAAAAATGGAACAAAATTAACAGGTACAATGCCTAATCGTGGGGCAGTAACTGGTTCCATTTCCACTGTAGCAGGTGAATATACTATCCCTTAGGGATATCATGATGGTAGTGGTAAAGTAAGTATTATTGCAACAGAACAAGCAAAATTAATTGCTACAAATATTCGTGAAGGTATTACTATTTTAGGCGTTACTGGTACAATGAATGGTTCTGAGGGCGTAAAAGCTACTTCTGTTAGTATTACTCCATATACAACTGCACAAACAATTGTGCCATCTGATTTAGGTGATTATAATAGTATCACACAAATCAATGTAGCAGCAATTGCTTATAATGAAAGTGATAACGCGGCAGGAGGCGTTACTGTAACAATTGGTACTGTTGCCTCGGCTTAAGGGGTGATTTAAATGCCAATCAATAAGGTAATTTATGGAGATCAAACATTAATAGATATAACAGATACTGACACAACTTCTAGTGATGTATTAGAAGGTAAAGTATTTTATGGCGCTAATGGTACAAGAACTGTTGGTTCATTAGGTCTAGTTACTTCTACTACCAATGGCTTGATGTCGGCTGTAGATAAAGTAAAATTGGATGGTATTAATATTAAATATAAGACTACTGCATAGTGGAATTAGGATTTAACCTATATACCAGAATTAGGTGAAATTATTATTTATTTAGATCATGATTCATATGACGATAATGGAACAACAGTTTATGTACCAGATATTAAAATTGGTGATGGTCAAGCATACTGTGTAGATTTACCGTTCGTACATCAAGCAGAAAAAGAACGAATTTTAGCGCAAATAGAAAATCATGTGAATAATACAGATATTCATGTAACTACAAGTGATAAAACTTTTTGGAATAATAAATTAAATTATAGCATTTCTGGAGAAATGTTAACATTTAATCGTAATTAAGGACGGTGAATTTTAATGGCAGAAATTTCTCAAATTAAACTACCATCTGGTACTGTTTATGATATAAAAGATACTATTGCTAGATAGACCGCGGGCGGTGGATTACAATTTAAAGGCGTTACTACTACCGCATTAACCGATGGTGCATCTACATCTACATACTCTGTTGGCGGTGAAAACATTACCGCCGCAAATGGTGATTTAGTTGTATATGGTAGTAAAGAATTTTTATTCTCTACTTCTGATAATAAATGGCATGAATTAGGTGATAATACTGCTTTAGGAGATTTAGCATATAAAAATACTGCAAGTGCAACTTATACACCTGCGGGTACTGTAAGTAAACCTACTTTTACTGGTAGTTCTTCTAATGTTACTATTACTTCAAGCGCAAATGCTTCTGGTAATTATTAGCCTGCAGGTACAGTTTCTTAGCCTACTTTTACAGGTTCATCTACTACATTTAGTGGAACATTTACACCTGAAGGCACCGTAACGGTAACTACTAAAACTACTTCTAATAAGACTGCTACTGTAAGTAAAGCCAATAGTGGAGATGCTACATATACACCTGAAGGTACTGTTTCCGCACCAACTATTAGTGTGTTTACAGCTGGTTCTACAACTACAATTGCTAATCCAACTAAATAGACAGTTGCTAAGACAGTAGTGGCGGCCGCACCAGGAGCAACTGCGCCCGCAAATTCTATTACATATTATAGTGTAAGTGGCGAAGTACTCAGTTTATATCAATTAGGATATACAACTGGAGATTCTATTACAACTACTAATGTTACTGTAAAGAATGGTGATGCTGCTTATACTGCAACTGCGCCAACTTTTACTGGTACTGGCGCGCGTTTAGTTACTGGTAATATTGCTGTTCCAGCAACATATGAAGCTAGTTTTAGCGGTACTGAAGGAGATGTAAGTACAAGTGGTACTCCTAACGGCGGCGTTTCTCAACCTACATTTACTGGTACTAAAGTATAGCTTAGTGGCACAACTACTGCTAGTGGTACTGTATCGCAACCAACATTTAGTGGAACACAAGCTACTATTACCGTATCTTAATTTGATTAAAGGAGGCGAAGGCAATGGCCGATATTAGTCAAATTAAATTACCGAATAATACAGTTCTAGATATAAAAGATGCTGTGGCGAGAGCGTATCATGAACCTATAGAAACAAAAACATATACAGATGTTATTGGCACATCTAATGATATGCGCGGCGGTGCTTTTTTCTATCTTAAAGTGCGCGGTACGACGTACAACATGGGATGGCGTGTCAAAGTCAGAGTACGAGCGTCTGTACCAGGCTCTTCTTCGTATACCGATCTGTATTATACAGACAGCACGGCCCAAATATGGGGAATGCAAAACACATATGGTGGTTATATTATTGAGAACCGCATCCGTAATACAAACTACAGACCTTTCTATTATCACAATCTCTTCAGAGTGTCGCAGACGGGTTACAACAATGGGTGCGGATCGTGGATAGGATTTAATCTATTGTATTCCGCGAACCCAATAAACGCAAACTACAAACGTACCGTTATTGTCGATCTGCTTGAATATGAAAACTGCGAAGTCGAGTTTCAGGATGAACTGATAACGCCGGATA
>AUXO017137847.1_pt1 | contig 21384 bp, 20 predicted proteins | sample 768731 | NCBI WGS metagenome assembly AUXO01 (sample SAMN02715735, study PRJNA202380) | gut metagenome | biome: sheep rumen | host: Ovis aries | place: New Zealand: Palmerston North
ATTTCTTGCAATTCGATCCACACCAATAACGGTATGTCCCTTTCCTGTCAGACCTTTTACCACATAACTGCCTATCATTCCAGCAGAACCAGTTACAAGTACATTCATTTTTTCTTATTGATTCATTGTTTTATTGGCTTCGCCAACCAATTCGTCCAATATCCATGTTGCCTCTTTACCCACAAGGGCATAACAAATGCAGATGACCGTATAGATTATCATTTTCAAATCATATCCCAAACTAGCCTTCTGCACATAAGTATATTCCAATTCCCGACGTGTAGGATACACTTTCTCCATGTATTCCTTTTCATCGGTAATCTGGTCACCATAGATATAGTCATACAAAGCTGCTGGACCACTTAAACCAACAGGAACTTTGGCGGCCTCATCCCATTTGCCGTAACGGAACATATCAAACTGGTCTTCGGCAACTGGCCGTGGTCCTATAATAGACATGGTTCCGTTCAGAATGTTTATCATCTGAGGCAACTCATCAATCTTCGCCTTCCTAATGAAATGACCAAATGGGAATATGCGGTCTTCATCAGGTCTTAGGCTGGCTTCAGAACCCTTCTTAGGCGCTTTTAGCACTTTCATAGATCTGAACTTATACATCTTGAACGGTTTATTGCCCTTTCCTATGCGATTAGCCTTATAGAATATGGGGCCCCAGTCACTAATGAGTATTCCTATTGCCGTTAATAGAAATATAGGCGACAACACCACAAGCGCCAAAAACGCACTGAAAAAGTCAAAACACCTCTTAATAATCTTATACATATTACTACACCAATCTTTTACCGTCTTTTCTAAACTGCTTTGCCTGCTCTATAGTAGGCCATGTGAAATAACTCCCGTTCTTCGTATCATTCGGGCGTGTTACTAGCGTCCCTTCTGCAATCTTTTGGATGGTTTCGACTATCAGTTCACCACCCAATTTCTTGGTTTTTCTCATCAGTTGAAACATTGTTTTGCAATCAGAAATATCAACACTACCTTGGAGGCAAATATCTCCATCATCAATATCTGCACTCATATAGTGAACTGTTGCTCCGCCCCACTTCTCGTTATTAAAAAGATACCAGAACGAAGGCATACATCCTCTATAATTAGGCAACAATGCACCATGCACATTAATAATACCATGCTTAGGAACGCCTAATAACTCCGGTTTGATAATCTGAGGTGCAGAATAAGAAATAATCAAGTCTGGAGCCAATTCACGAACATGCTCCACGTACTCCTTAGAATTCAGATTCTTCACTTCACGGAAGCCCGCCCCTATTACCTTAGCAGCATGGGCAATGTTACATTTGCCCCCATAAAGTCTGTAGCCAGAAATGCTATCAAGTACTCCTTGCACCTTGCGCCAAATGGTTTTGAATCCCATCTTGGCACACTGCAAGAAACCAAACCATTTCAGCATGTCAGACAACTTATTCTCCAGCGTATGTTTAGATTTGTTATCCACCACCTCAACGATGTTGCAAACCTTTGCTGCTTTGAGGATATTGGTAGGAATAAAGAAGGTATCTTGTTGTGTCAGTACAATTACTTTAAGTTTTTTCATAATTATAGCTAATCTATCTTGTCAGAATGAACGCTTATTGTGCCTCAAATCATATTTATGTTTATAATGCACTTTTTTAATGATTCAGCCCAATATGGGACTTTTGTACAAAAAGTCGCCTTTACTTTTGTTTTATCCAGGACCGAGTACGACGGGCGCCTAACTGGGCTAGGAAATTCGACGCTATGACAGGGTTGGATATCACAAATCCTCTTGCCAGCATATTCAGCTATGGTCTTTGTGAAGTCAAACCAAGAGCATACACCTTCGTTTGAATAGTGGTAGATTCCGGTATGGCCTTTGTATTTACGCTCGCCTATAATTTCATAAATGGCTTCTGCCAAATCGAATGCGTAGGTAGGTGTGCCTACTTGGTCAAACACTACTTTTAATTGAGGATTGTTTGCAGTAAGATTAAGCATCGTCTTCACGAAGTTTTTACCGAATTCACTATACAGCCATGCTGTGCGGAGAATGAGGTAATCAACACCAGTATTATGAACAGCCTGTTCACCATGCAACTTTGTCAATCCATAAACACCTGTCGGAGTGCCTTCTTGGTCTTCTTTGCATGGGGTATTATATGGATCCCCGCCAAAAACATAGTCTGTGCTGATATGGACCAGCAGACCGCCAACTTCCTTCATAGCAATAGCCAGATTCTCTGGGGCCTTAGAGTTAAGAAGTTCTGCTAAGTCATAATTGTCTTCAGCAGCATCCACATTAGTATAAGCGGCACAGTTGACTATAGCCTCAACTTTCTCACGCTTTACAATCTTACGGATAGCATCAAGCTTGGTAATGTCAAGATGCTCTGTATCTGTGTTTATATCTTCACCAGCCATCTTCTTCAACATAATAATAGATTCCTCAGATGCATCTACGACATCTGTGAAGATGTATTTATCTGAACTACTCTTAGCCAGAATACGCATTTCATTGCCCAGCTGGCCATTGGCTCCTGTAACCAGAATATTCATATTTAATACAGGTTTACGTTAATATCAAAAGGACTTTCAAAGTCTTTGAGGAGAGCGTGTTTAGTGTCTTTCTCACTCAACAATGCCTTGTCTGTAGGAATCTTCCAGTCTATACCCAAACTGTCATCAAGTATACTAATGCCACCATCTGCTTGGGGCGCATAGAAGTTGTCGCACTTGTACTGGAAAACAGCTGTCTCACTCAATACGGCAAAGCCATGTGCGAAACCACGAGGAACAAAGAATTGACGGTGATTATCCTCTGTCAGTTCACAACTTACCCATTTACCGTAAGTGGGTCTACCCTTGCGAATATCCACAGCAACGTCCAACACTGCACCCTTGACACAACGAACAAGCTTGCTTTGAGTGAACGGAGGTCGTTGGAAATGGAGTCCACGCATCACGCCATAAGAGGACATACTCTCGTTGTCCTGGACAAAGTTGATAGTATGCCCAAGTATAGGAGCAACTTTCTCATCAAACTCGCGTTGAGAGAAACTCTCGAAGAAATACCCTCTTGCATCACCGAACACCTTTGGTTCAATGATGAGTACACCTTCTATTTCTGTCTTTATTACTTCCATTTTCTATGAAACTAGAATCTTAAAACCTGAAACATCAAACATGTGTCAATGTGTTTGAATTAATCTCTTCTTTCATCTCATCAATTACTTTGAGCAGGTATTGTCCATACTGATTCTTTAGCATCGGTTTAGCCAACTCACGCATCTTTTCTTCTGAAATCCAGCCATTGCGATATGCAATGCCTTCCAAACAAGCGACCTTCAAGCCCTGACGCTTCTCAATAACCTCAACAAACGTTGAAGCTTCAGCCAGTGAATCATGGGTGCCAGTATCCAACCAAGCAAATCCTCGTCCAAACACCTTTACCAGTAATTCGCCACCTTTTAAGAATTCCTGATTCACAGTTGTGATTTCCAGTTCGCCACGTGCAGAAGGCTTAATATGCTTGGCTACATCAACTACCTTATTAGGATAGAAGTACAAGCCAACCACCGCATAATTACTCTTTGGTTTGGCAGGTTTCTCCTCTATGCTAAGGCAATTGCCCTCACGGTCAAACTCTGCCACACCATAGCGCTCAGGGTCACTAACCCAGTAGCCAAATACTGATGCCTTGCCATTGACTTCAGCATCCTTAACTGCTTTACGAAGCAAAGCGGTAAAACCTGCACCATAGAAGATGTTGTCACCCAAAACAAGACAGGCAGAATCGTCACCAATGAACTTTTCACCAATAATGAAGGCCTGAGCAAGACCATCGGGTGACGGCTGCTCAGCATACTGGAAGTTTACACCATAATCGCTACCATCGCCCAAAAGACGTTTGAAACCAGGGAGATCGTATGGCGTAGAAATAATGAGTATTTCCCTAATACCTGCAAGCATCAGGGCACTAATGGGATAGTACACCATAGGCTTATCATAGATTGGGAGCAATTGCTTGCTCACACCCTTGGTGATAGGGTAAAGTCTGGTACCGGAACCACCGGCAAGTACAATTCCTTTCATAAATTATAATTTATACTATTCTCCCCGAAAGAACTCGTAATATTGCTTAACTATCGTTTCCCATTTATAGTGTTCCAGCGCAAGTTTCTTCATATTCTCCCCTTCTTTCATTAGATTCTCCTCTGATGTATTATTAATAATGGCCTTTATATCATCTACGTTCTTAAAATAATAAGCTTGATTAAAGGTCGTATTATTATTAAAACCATTATCGTAGCACAAGAGTGGTACTCCCAAATGCATAGCCTCAACAAGTGACGGGTTGGTCCCGCCAGCAGAATGTGCATGTAAATAAAGAGCACAATTGCTTCTAATCTGGTTTAATACAGGAATATCAAAGATAGCATCAAGAAGAATTAGATTAGGATGTATTGAGTACTTCTCACGTATTGCTTTTGACCAATCAGTAACATTCCAGTTGCCAATATACACCAAGGGCATTTTCGCATCCTTGAAAGCCTCCAACAACATCTCCACATTGTTATCAGATTGGATACGTGCTATTGCTACTGCAAATTTATCCTTTAGGAAAGGATACTTATGCAAGCCCTCTGGTGTAATCTCTGCTTTTTTAGCCTGATTCCCACCGTATGCTATTACAACACTGTCATGACGGCCGTATTCTTCTACATAATACTCTTGCATACCCAAATTGTCTGCCACAAGATGTCCACTGCTTCTTACAGCGCTCTGCATCAGTAGTCTGTATATCCTTCGCATAAGCCAGTTATACTTATTGCGCTTCCATTCTACGCCACCTACATTGAGATAAAACCTATCTCTATATTTACGGTGGAAAGGAAGCGAAAAACCGCCATTAGGGCCACAAAGTAAGATGCAGTCTGCTCCTTGAGCCAGTGCATGATTAATACCATATCGGTGGAACTTCCATGCCATTATGCCACGAGCGGGGTAATCCACCCATTCAAGATGCACGCCTTTATAGTTATCTGGATGTTCATCATATTCACTACTCACACAATAAACAGTCACATCGAAGTCTTCCGGCTTATATTGTGCCAGATACTCTGCCAATGTACAATAGCCACCATACTTTGCAGGTAACCCATGAGCTCCTACAATTGCCAGTTTAATCTTATCCATTTATTATTTTTTATTAAATAACAAGCTAACCTTCGGTATAAAAAGGTATTTAATCACATGACTAAAAACGATTGCCACACCCAAAGTTAAAACACAAGTAATCCAGTAAACTACATAGATATTGCTGATATATATATCAATATGCAGGAATTGGACAGCTCTGAAACACATCATGTGGCAAAGATAAATCTCCATACTGATACCACTCAGATAACCAACAACTTTATTGTTCAATACCTTTCCATTACTGCCTATCGCATAACAAAGCCAAACAGCCATTGTTAATGACATAATTATCACAAAGAGAATACCTTTATGCGTTGCCGGAACAAACCAGTAAATGCATGTTAAACCAACACATACCGAAAGGAAAGGCCAACGCCATTTTTCAACAAAAGTTTTAATAGTATTCTTGTATAGAAAAATAATCCCTCCTAGTGCTAAAAAAGGAGCATCATATACTATGCTATGACGTGTCACCTCCCAATTGATAAACCTGTCGGTTAGGAAATATTCAATCGCCATGTAACAAAAAAGGTAACAAATAATAATAGAGAACCATGCTCTCTTCTTATTGTCCATCATAAAGACAAAGAAAGGAAATATCATGTAAAACAGGAAAATCACCCCAAGAAACCATGCCACGCCAATTGGAGGTTGAGGATTGGGCAGCAAGTTAAAGGTTAGTGTTAATTCTGCGAAACTGTCATATATAGATTGAAGGAATGTAGGAGGCCCAGCTATCTCCCCAGCCGCTATTCGTTTAACTTCAACAAGATTCGGTGAATGAGGAACAAGTAAATCAATCAGTATTAAAACTGCGAAAAAGGGCAGTATTCTAGAGTATCGTTTTTTATAAAATGTATTAGGTGTTATCGAACCCGCCTTGAACTTTTCATAGTAGCCACAACATACAGCGAATGAACTAATCATCAAAAACAAATATACAAAATTTGTTAATGATGGTATAAATATGCCGTATAAAAAACCATCCGAAGGACATTCCACCAAACAGGCTCGTACATGCATTAACATAATACCAATTGCAGCATACGCTCTTAATCCATCTATTGACAGATAACGATCTTTATTCATCTTATTTAAAAGTTTATATTATATTGATTATTTAATCGACTTTTTCCCCGTGTATTTCGATGAGTTGAAAATGAATCTTTCTTTTGTCTTCAGGGGGTAATTGCATATAATCTCCATAGAGTTGTTTTAAATAGAGATCATATTCTTTAATACCTCTAAGTTTAATACCTTCAAAATCGTAGAAAGTGTCATAACCATACCATTCGGTTGGAATAAGTTCACGTGTCTTATAAGCACCCATCATATTACCCGTAAACAAAGACGTCTTCATCGGATACTTCTTTAGCAATTTATCACATTTATTTAACTGGTTGTGATGATTGAACATCCTTTCAGTAGGAAGTTTCATCATTACCCAGAGAATTAGCCCCTCTTTCCAATTTCTATTTTTTGTCACAATTACGTTCTTATAGTGGAGTGATGCCATAGCTCTGTGTGCCATTAGACGGAAACAATACCATTTTCTTGCCAGACTATTATTGGGAGTTCCATCAAGAGGGAAAATATCAATCGAAATGTATGTACTTTTTCCCTCAGACTCAAAACGACACTCAATTACCTTTGAATCCACATCTTGAACCCTTGTGATATAATAATGATAACTATCGTCAGTTCTATAATTAACTATTTTTAGATTACTACTTAAATCGTTAGGAGCGATTTCTAAAAATCTTTCATAATCCTTCCTCGGCATACCCAAATCTATATCATCATCCCAAGGGATAAAACCCTTGTGACGTATAGCCCCAAGCATAGACCCACCTAACATATAATACATCAGTCCATGCTTATCACATAATGCAACCACTTCTTTTACGATATCAAGGTCCGCTTGATGTAATAACTCAATATTTGACTTCATTTTCTATAAACTATCTTTTACTATTCATTTTATACTCATAACTGTGTTCACCCTCTTTGCGGAAATCATCCTGATAGCGTTGAAGTACCTCTTTGAATACCTCCTCGTATTTAGGGATGAAGACATCATCCTTAGCTTCAAGATGAGATATAATATCTACGGTCAGGTCATATAGTGCAGACAGATCATTCTTGCCTCCATAAAATGCAGAACCTTTAATTGTGCCAGGACTAACATTTAGAATCTGGTTTGAAGTTCCAGACTTAAGCAATTCCACATTGACACTTTCAATAAAGATCTTCAAAGCAGCTTTTGTTGCCCCATAAACTGCAAAGAAAGGAGATGACAACCAGCCAGCAATGCTATCCATAACACCACAATAGAAATCATCCTTACCCTCCAATTCTCCATAAAAACGCTTAATCAACCTTAAAACGGGAATTGTGTTTACATTAAAAGAATCAATAATATGTTGCTCAGGCACATCTTTGAACAAAGCCAAACGACCAAAACCTGCTGTTATCATTAAAGCATTTATGTCAGTGAAGCGGTCGAAAAAAGAATAGTCCGGACTTGTAAGATCAAACTGGAAAGAAACTATTTTGGGATGTCTTAATTCTTCTGCGAGTGGAGACTTATCCACTATGTAGACAATCTCCGTTTCATTCCTTTTTGCCAGTTCCTGGGCTATTGACAATCCTATTCCATTGGCTCCACCAACGACAAGTATCCTTTTTATCATATCTCAGTTACATTTTCACCGTTACGGTATTTTTCTATAATTTCAGCTATAGCTACACTCTCGCGTCTCCTCAATTTATAGCAACTCCGGCGGTCGTTCACAATCATAGAAATGAATTCTTGTATCTCATAACGAAGACCTTCCCCATCGTAGCTATAGAAGTATTTCTTGTTTTTTGTCTGATCCTCATAACGAACCTCAAAATAGCTAGTTAACCACCAAGGAGCAGGAACATAAACATAGCCCTTTGTACCAGATATCACCAGATTTCCTTCTGTCTTTACACCTATTCCAAGCGTAAAGGATGAAGTAGCGTGAGGATAATTGATAACACCCTTGGTGAAAATATCCACACTATTCTCTCGCTTGGTATGGAAGTTTATATCCTTCCAATCTAAGCCCATAAGTTTTATGATTGCCATTACCGTAAGAGGAGCATGTTCTGTCATAGCTCCACCAGCCTGTTCTGCATCAAGCTCACGAGTTGGAGGTTCAACCATTTTACTCAAAGATGCCTTCACGTCAACCACATCACCAATAATCCCACTTTTTATGAGCGTAACAATATGACCAAATGCAGGACAGTAAGCCGTCTTGCTCGCCTCCATCAAAACCAAATTCTTTTCTTCAGCTAAACGGTATAGTTCAAGAGCTTCCTCTTTCTTCAGGGTGAAAGGGATCTCACAGAGCACATGTTTGCCTGCCATCAAACTCCTTTTGATGTAGTCATAATGAGACAGGTGAGGTGAAGCTATATATACGACATCAACTTTTTCAATGAATACTTCAAATTTAGTATGTGCTTCTATTCCGTATTTCTTTGCAAATGCATCTGCTTCATTGCTGTCAGGATTCAGAACCGCCACAACCTCTGTTCCGTTTACAACTTTGGATTCTGGCACAAAACGGTTGGCTATACGCCCACTGCCAATGACACCAATTTTATATGTATCCTGGCTTTCTGCGCGAAGCATTGTGGAGGATATACCCTCTGTTCTAGGAAGATATACAACCTTACAATACTCATTCAGATAGTCAAACTTTCCCACCCAATCACTACCTATTGCAAAAATGTCAACATCATATTTCTGAATATCATCAATCTTCTGTCCAAGGTAGTCCTCTATGATTACCTCGTCAGCAAAACCCGTAGCTTTTACAGCTTCAACACGTTCAAGAACGTTGTTACGCACGTTCAATTTTCCACGTCCACGGTCAAAGCTATCGCTGGTAACACCTACAATAAGGTAATCACCCAACTCCTTTGCTCGTCGTAAGAGGTTGATGTGCCCCTGATGAAGTAAGTCGTATGTTCCGTAAGTTATAACAACAGTCTTAGTTTTGTTGTAGGCCATAATCGTGTAAACATTTAAAGCTGGTTAGGTCTAATCTCTTTTAACATTTTATCCACTATAGCATCCCAAGTGAACTCTTCTCTAACTATCTTCTGGGCATTTTCAGACACCATACGTGTATACTCCGGATCTTTCAGATACTTAAATATTGCATCAGCCCATTTATCAGTATCATATTCATCCACAATTATTCCAGAATTTCTTCCTTCAATCATAGAAGAAGAACCTCCATTAAGTCGAGTTATAACGGGTGCACCAAAATACATTGCCTCCAAAAGGACCATACCGAAAATCTCAAATTGTGAGGGCAGAAGAAAAACTTTAGCTAGAGGATAAATATATTTTAATTGTGGGTTGGGTAATTTATCCACATGGTATATGTTATCCATCACCTCTTTGGGGAACTTTGCTTCAATCTCTTTGGCATAGGACTCATTACTCTTACCAATTATTTTTGCCAAAGGCGAGGCAATACTACGACCAATGGTAACCATTTTGATTTCCGGATCTCGCTCCCTAACTTTCTGGAACACTTTTAGTAAGAACGGGTAGTTTTTTACGCTCCATAGTGACCCTACATAAAGTATACATTTATGCTCTTTCATAAAATCCACAATGGCCTTTGTTTCAGGGGCCATCTCTTTTTCATTCTCGAAACGTTCAAAGTCAAGTCCTACTCCAACAGTTGTTACATTTTCATAGCCCTTCTGCTCAAGGAAATGTTGTGCCAAGACGGACTTGGTGAGTTTATATTTTATGTTTCGATTTATTTTCTTAGTAAAGAACCAATCATAAAGTTTTGAGCCAACAGTAGTATAGAATAAATTAGTGTAAGGGCCGGAATACATGACAATGTTATCACTCTCTTTTGAGAGGTAATAAGTCATAATCTGGTAATATTCCTGACTTAAGACAAAATCATATTGTGATAGGAATTTCTTATCAACTATTGACTTATTAATGCCCCATCGGAAAACCCTCTTTCTAGGCTTTTCTATCCAGCGGGCTTTACATCCATTATGCTCAAAGAATGTCCATTCTTTTTGGTTGTGCTTCTTGAATGTAATAAAATCAAAATCATATCCTTTTCGGCAAAAGGCTTTACCCATTCCTATCTGTTGGTTATTATAAGTGTTGGGGTTGAGCTCTCCGCATGGTGTCCTTACGAATAACACCTTTCCTTTCTTTTCCATAAACATATATTTCTTTTTTCTGGTAATACCCTATAATAATTGGCGATAATGCAAATACTGTTGTACAATAATGGCTAAGTATACTGCAATCAACTATACTTAGAAGCAATAGTGTGATTACAAGGAATCGCATGTCAGACTTATCGAAGCCAAAGCGAGTACTAATTCGTATCAAATAGTAGTAAAAGAAAAAGAATACAGCAATTCCGACAAGACCATATTCAGCCCAATGAAAAAACAGCCCAGCATCAGTTATAGAATTATCTTCAAGAATATGGAAATTTAAGACCATGAAATATCCTTTCCCATAATGTAAACCATTTCCGATTAACGGATGTTCTACTATATATGGAACCATTGACAAAGGCCAAGTTAAAGTTCCTTCTTCTGAAACAGATCCACTTTCTAATTGCGTAAATACATTCAGGCTTCGCATCACAGTGTTGTCAAAAGACCCTAACCCCCCTTGGCTACCTATACCCGAAAGAATTGGCAAAAGTATTATTATACCAACTATACCTAAGAAAAGATACTTTAATTGATTAAAAAAACTTTTCCCTCTCATAACAATAAAATATAACAATACAATTAACACTAAGAAAGGAGCACGAATACCAGTAATCAACAATGTTATTACACCTAAGGCAAGAAGAAAGTAGTCTTTTAATACTAATCCCGATTTACTCTTTGCAAGAAATATCAATACAATACATACGGTTAAAAAATTGGCCAAAGGAGAAGAACCCATTAATGTGCCAATGCTAAGATTACTATCCACCATATCCTCACTGTCTCCTGTCATAGACATCACCTGCCCATTCCATGTATATTCAGTAACTCTAAATAAATTTCCAAAGTCATGAAAGGCATATTGAAGCCAACAAAGAACTATTTGAAATATCAAAATTAGTTTAAATGCGTTATAAAAATATTTATTATCAATTCTATTATTCTTTATATTCTCTAAAACTTCAACAGCAAGAATAAAAACGAACAGCACCCTAAAATTATCTTTTATATCACTAAACAATTCATTACCATGAACAATATGTAAAAAAACAAGATAGAAAACATATACGATTACCCAAAGAATAATCGGCATAAAATATTTCTTATAAACCTTATCACTTACAAAAGGTAACAATACGCCTAAATAGGAAATGTTATGTATTATTGTCGCATACGAAATGCCTGCTTTGAATGCAACAAATCGCCCTATCACAAAGAACAACAGGGTATAAATAAAATACCATGTTCTATTTTTATTATATAAAACTGGATATAATACTAACAGTAAAAGTGCGAACATACGACTATTAAATTATGAGTCATCCCCTAAACGGTCAAGTATTAGTTAAGAAAGACATCAATTTTTAAAATACCATTCTGAGTATAATAATCTGAAATAGAAACATAATCCCCAAAAAGGTTGGTCATCACTTTGGGGGTAATTAGAATATTATATACTTCACATTGGGGATACATTTTTTTTAGATTAAATAATGCACTTGAGGTAAATCCATACACTTCTATTGGCTCTATTTTATTTGATTGTGCGACCATTTCAACTGGCACATCTAGCCTTTTATATTGAACACTATTATCATTACAAATCCTAAGCACTTCTTCCGAAGAATCTTTGCCATGTGGTATATAAATCACATCCTTATCGGGATTATTCCTTTTTATATTTTTTATTTGGTCCTCTAATATAGAATAGAAGTTATTCCTATCTATTATTAAGGATTCGCAGTATAATTTGCTATTTGTCCCAATAAAGAGAATAGACTTATTTATAGAATTCGTATCATTTCCAAGGACTGAAATATCATTAAATCTAATATCGAAAGCCTCATTGACAAAACCCGTGTAAATAGAAAAGAAATGTTTTAGCAAAATAACATTACGTCTAAGTGCCAAATAGTTAAGATATTTATCTATTCTATATTTCTCAGTACCATCAAAAAGAGGTATAGATGCATTACCATCATCAAGATAAATAACAGTAGAGCTATCTGAAACATTCATCAATCCGAAATATAAAAGTGTTTTGCTTCGATAGTCACCCACGAACAATCTCTTCCATCTATACTTTCGATGAAACAGAGAGAATACCATATATAATCTCATCCGCCAACGGTACTTTCCAACTTTTTTGAGGATAAAAGGAATATTATATCTATTTAAGACAGATTTTACTTGTAGGTATCTATCCGAAAAGATTACAATTACTTTATAATCCAATATCTGCAAATTGAGGATTGCACTCACAGTGCATATGGCTTGAAATGGGCTTCCTATTACAAATACAGTTGGCACATTTTTGTCATATAACTTATCTAAGCACATTAATTAATCCTTTTTAAATTCAATATTTAAACTATCATAGATTGAAATTAATTGCGCAAAAAGGACCATAGACCTTTCAAGCCGCCCATATTGTTTTAGAGAATAATCTTTTCCTTCAACCAGACCATGATTATTGAGGATGCTTTCTACAATTTCGCCAGTATTGTTATCAAATATATCTTCTTCCTTCTTCTTACCATTCTTCATAATTTTCTTTAAAAATCTAAGGGGCTTAATAAATGTGTACGGTAATACTTTCTTGATTGACTCCTGCATCCTATCTTGACTATCCAAACGCATTGTATTTGTTTTACCATCATAAGTTCTAAATCCACATCGTGAGAATATTGGAATTTCCATAATTGATGGATAAAGTGACATCAAAACATCTAAATGGAACTTTGCGTCTACCTTATCTTTAGGATGTAATAATGTTAGCAATTTTACAATGGAGTATTGTGCATTCAAAAATGCACAATAATGATGCCTGTTTATCAAATTAGGAACATTTGAATCACCACGGCGCATTCTCTCGACCCACAATATAAAATCATCTTTTGGTGATAAATGGTTCGGGTCTAAGCCCCATTTTTGACAAATAGGGATCAACTTCTCTTTAATATGTTCTTTAATTCTCCCTTTGTCTTTAAATAAAGGCTGTTCTGGGCTAATGTACCTTTGTATGACATAATAATCTATATATTCATCCAGAGTAAAATCTGAAAAATTAATATCCTCGAGGTAGTTGTTATCGTCTATTCGATATATTTCTCCAAAGGCACCAAAAAGAATAAGTTTATTTTTGATACTCAGATAACTATCATTAAAACACTTAGAGCCACCATACAGCACAGATAGGAATCCAAATTGTCTTTCCAAATCCTTCCAATCTTTATTAATAGGTATCTCATTTTTCCAGGAAATAACATTAAGACTTAAATCATATTTAGTTTTGTAATAATTATCAATTTTCAAATCACCATTATAAGTATTTGTTATCGCAGAGTTTCCTATACCATAGAACAAATCCGGCTTTACTCCGACAGCTAAAAAAGAAGCCAAATTTAAGCGATTATCAAGACCTCCCGTTGAACTTAATGCTGGTACTCCATAATGTTTCGCAAAAGAGGCTGCATATTTTTTTAGTAAGTCTGATATTCTTGATACAATTTCTTCATTTGAATATTGTTCATTACATCTCCAATCAACCGGAATACTTTCGATACTATAAGCACCGGTTTTGATATTAATAGTTATAGATTCACAATCCTGCAAGCAATTTACTCCCTTTATTTCTGTGTCGCCACAATACACTCCAGCTAACAATATTCGCTGAATTAAATTATCATAATCCACCTCAAGATTATTACACAAGAAGCATACATCATATAAATCATTACTTACAATAAGGCTATCTTCATTATATGCATAATATATATGATACAATGCTAAATATTCACTAAAAATATAAATAATATCACCTTTCTTGATTATAAAAGCTCCATTCCCCAGAACTTTATCCCTTATTCTATTAACATCTCCAGAGAAATCGTCATAAATTTTTCGAAGAGATTGTATACCTATCGTATCGTCATAAATCACGGTACCGATTACAGAAACAAAATCACCACCTATAGCTAAATAATTGTCATTTGCTATACTTAACTTATGATAACACGTATATGAGTAACTATCTGAGACGAATTGTCCAGAAACAACATACCCATTTCTCTTTGAGACTTCTTCAGACAACAAAGTCTTCTGTAAAGAATTAGAAAGAATGAATTTTGACATATATCACTATTTATTATTGTTAAATCTACTTTTAATAGCATTCATTAAAGTTGTCGTTATTTCTAAAACATTAAGGTTTAATAGTTTCAATAACAGCCACGCATATATAAAAGATATTAGAATCTTTATTGGTAGTAACAGCAATGATGGTCCTAGAAACACGGAAGTCATCGCAATTAGAGAAATAAATAATACTTTTTTAAAGATTGTAATGTCATATTCAACGTAATATGCTTTTCTTGCATAATAAAATATCAGTACAAATGTAAGGAAATAAGAAAACACCATCGAAAAACATGCTCCATATATTGAATATATTGGTATTAAATAGATATTTAAGACTATATTAATTATCGCTGAAGAACACCATATTGCTGAAGCAACTTTAATATATTTTAGATTATAAGCTAACGGATTCATAAACATTGTCCTATAACAATCAAGAAGCATCGCAATAAGCATGACTAACATAACAACAGAAGCATTCGCATATCGACTATCTAGAAGTGAAATAATATTATTTGAAAAAATAATAGTCATAGTTACTAAAGCTGTAACAAATGAAAAAATATAGGATGTATGAATCTTTAATTCTTTTCTCTTAGTTTCATTACCTTTATCTATTTCTTTATAACATCCAAAAACAAAAGGAACATATGCATCATTAATTGAATGATATACTACTTTAGGAATTGTTCCCAGAGTTTGGCCTGTACTATAGATACCTGTAATAGAACTTCCCTTCATTTTATTTATCATCATTCTATCCGAAAAAGCAAGCATCCATACTGACACATCGCTAGGTAATTGACAAATAGAATATTTCATATATATCCAAGCTTTATGTGTATCAAACAGAAAGCTTAGATATTTGGATGAATAAACAATAAAAATTATAAACATTAGAGCTGCACATACTAATTGGGATAGAATCATTGCCATAGCTTTATCACTCATACTCAATACCATAGACAGCTGAATCAATATTTGAGTTACGCCTACTATTATGCTAGTATAAGATATTTTGCTTGCTTCTTGCTTTGCGTACAATAATGCTGTTATCAACCTATAAAAACATTGGAGTACTGATGAAAAAACGGCAATTCTTAGATATATAATAGGGAGGTTTAGCCAATTTGAGATTGCTTCACCTAAACCAAGCATCAGTAGTGAAACAATCGTAGCGTTAATAGCAACCATATAAGTGATTGTTGAGTACATTTTTCTCAATTCGGTTAAATTATTACACTCCCAATAAAATCTATTAACAGCTCCATGCAATGAACAAGTTACGAAAAGTGACATAAAGGTCACAAAAGATATAACTATATAAACATAACCGTATTCTGATGGTGATATAAGATAGCTATAAAAAGGAACTAATAAAAAAGTCGCAGCCTTTATAACTAAAGTTGTAACAATATAGAGAAAACTATTCTTATATAATTTATTCATAAGTAATTCATTTATTCAAGGTGCTTGACCAATTCATTTGCCTTCTGGTATTCCTGTGGATTACCTATATCAATCCAGGTACCATTCAACGGGAAACGAATCACCTTTTTGTTCTCTGAAATCAATTTTTCAATGAGATCTGTAGCATTAAAGAAAGTATTTTCAGGTATCTCATTCAATGCTGACTTCTTAATGAGATAGATACCCGCATTTGCATAATAGTTATATGTAGGTTTCTCTATCAAGCCCTGGATATCTCTACCTTCCAAATCAAAGATTCCGTATGGAACGGAAACGGTATATGGTACAGCAGCTACACTCATTTCTGCATTATGCTCTTTGAAATGCAGGAAGAAATCTTCGTAATTGATATTGGTAAATAGGTCGCTATTCATGACCAGTACCGTATCATTGAAGAATTCTTTAACAAACCGAATGCTGCCAATTGTTCCTAAGAACTTAGGTTCTCTAACAGTTTGCACCTGAATATCACCTTTGAGTTCTTTGAAGTGGTCCTCCAATTGCTCTCCAAGGTAATTAACCGTTACATTTATATTCTTAACACCATAACTAATAAGCCTATCGATATTATGGTCTATAATTGCCTTACCACCAACTGTAAGTAATGGTTTGGGAGTCTTTTCAGTTAGCGGGCGTAAACGTTCACCTTTGCCGCCTGCCATAAGAACAGCATCTATGGGAAGTCTAGTCTTATACTTTTCAAGATTAATAATCTCTACGATATGCTTTTCATCATCCAGTACGGGAACCAGCCTCATTTGAAGATCCTTCTGACGCTTTATTTCTTTTACATCGCCAATATCTTCAACCTTCATATAGTTGAAGTTGCGATGCATTATTCTAGATACCCTATCATTTACAGAAGCGCCAGCTATCAATGCCCTACGGGAATCACCGTCAGTTAATGTACCAACCATTCGCTTTTCTGTATCCAAAACAAAAAGCACAAGCGGTTCTGGAGCTACTGAGTTAATTCGTGATAGGGCTTCCAGTAAGGTAATATCCTGACTTATAAAATGATTCTTCATAAAATTCCCTCCTTGATAATTAATTCAGCCATTTTCCAATCCAGCATCGTATCCAAGTCAACAGAATAGGCTTCCGGCATTGCATATTTTTTTATCTTGGTAAAAGCACCCATTCCTTTTTCTATAAGCGATTTGGAGTTTATCACATAAATAGAACCATTCTGCTGCCATACCTTTGGTGCTTCCTGTCTGCGGGCAATAGTTCCATCTCCTTTGCTTATTTCCAACAAGCCCTCCGCATTCTCTTCAAATCCATCATAGTATGGGTTACAAGCCGCAGGACGAACAGATGTCACCATATCAATACTGTCATCATATAAAGCGACTGCTTCTTTTATGAACTCCACCTTACGGAAAGGGGATGTAGGCTGCAATAGTATTATAGCGTCATACTTAACACCTTTATCTGCAAAGAAGTTATAAGCATGTTGTATTACTTCATTACTCCCACAGGTATCAGTGGCTAATTCTACAGGTCTCACGAATGGGACCTTGAGACCATGCTGCTCTACTACAGAAATTATTTCCGCATCATCTGTTGTTACGCAGATATTCTCGTCGGAAGTAAATTGGCGGGCTACGTCAATGCTATAATAGATAAGGGGTTTCCCACAAAGAGGCTTTATGTTTTTATGTGGAATCCCTTTACTGCCTCCTCTTGCTGGAATTACTACCAAATATTTCATCTTCAAAACAGTTTTATTGGTTCGTCAATTTCAAAATCCTTAATAGCAGGTGCTCCTATCACAGAGTCCCAAAGAGAAGCACTGATACCCTCGCCTGCTCTCTTGACGGTAAGTATATCCTCCGTCAAAATCGCACCCTTCTTAATAGGTCTCTTAGCAAGTATAGATTTCTGTACTACCTTGGCATTTTCTGCCTCGCTCTTGTTAGGTCGCTTAATGCCATCACCAAGAGCCACTTCAATATTCCGAATCTGCTGTACCATCTGTTTCAATTCAGCAGGTTCAAGACTAGCCTTATGGTCGGGGCCTTCCATATTCTTGTCAAGCGTAAAGTGCTTTTCAATGATTTCAGCACCCATTGCAACCGCAGCTACAGAAACTTCTGTTCCCATTGTGTGGTCACTATAGCCCACTTTGCACTTGAAAGCTTCACGTAGGGTAATCATAGCTTTCAAATTCACCTCATTATAAGGGCAAGGATAGTTGGTGGTGCAGTGCAACAGAGAAACGCCATCAGCACCTGCTTGCAGAAGAGTATCGTATGCCAAAGCCACCTGGGCAATGTTCGACATACCCGTACTTAAAATCACCGGTTTCTTGCAGCTGCCAATCTTACGAAGATAAGGAATATTGGTAACTTCACCAGAACCCACTTTGATAAAAGGCAATCCAAGTGAAACTAAAAATTCCAAACTTTCTTCCTCATCTGGAGTAGATAGAAAGTCAATCCCAATCTTCTTGCAATAGTCTTGTATGGTGCGGAAGTGATCATAGCTCAGTTCAAGACCTTTCAGCATATCATACTGGCTTTCTTCTTTGCCGGTATTCTCTGTCTGATAAGCGGCCTGTCGTGCTGAAGCTGTTACTATATTCTCAGTTTTCCAAGTCTGAAACTTCACAGCATCCACGCCAGCTTCCTTGGCGGCATCACATAGTTTCAATGCCAAGTCAAGTTTTCCGTTATGGTTTACACCTGCTTCCGCAATGATATATACACTCATATTCTAGTACTTATATTTCAGCAAATGATGTTTATAATGCTCTGCCTTATCGGGATTTCTAACTTCCCAATCAGCACAGATAGCTTCATACAGTTCTTGGTTGAAAACCAATTTACCAATACAAAACTGGCAAGTATCTTTCGAGAATCTGCGCTTAAATTGATACAGCGAGTTCTCCTCATCACCATTGATTCCACCACCAAGATGGAAACGCTTGACGCCTCGTTTCTGTAATTCTGTAGCAGCATTCCACAACATAAAGTTGTTGGGGGAAATAGCTAATTGACTCTTGTCGCTTCCCGACAAATGGTAGTGACCATAAGGGCCGCTATACATAAAGATGGCAGCAGAGATAATCTGACCTTCACTATTCAGAACACACCCCAAAAAACTATCTGTGATACCGCATTTCAGATTTTCATAGTAGGCATCATCAAAATAATAAAAACCATCGGCAGAAAGCTTATCCATCGTAGAATCATAAAGATTGATGAACTCCTTCAGGTGCTCATATTTATCATCTAGGATAAATGTACAACCAGCTTTCTCAGCTTTACGAATGACATTACGGTTTTTGGAATGTATCTCGTTCTTCCATACCTCATCCATAGTCTGGTCAAGATCTATTGCTACTGTCTTACGGTCTTCTATTACACGTCCTACGGTTTCAAAATATTCCTGATTTTGAAACAGAGGGTGGAAACGTACAAATCCAGCCACATAGTCATTCTCGTTGCAATAGGACTTAAAGGCGACCAATGCTTTGATGAAAAACTCGTTATCATCACAATTACACAATGGGCCACCGTAACCGTATGCGGTTTCAAAATCCTTGTATTGTTTACCTTGGAACTCAAAGGATCTTGCTAGGAAGGGGAACAGTAATACATTATCACCCTCTTGACAGGCAAAGCATTCAGCCTTTTCAGTAGCCGTCTCATATAATTTCACATATTGTTCCGTGAAATATACATCCTTCTTCTCAGGCTGGAACGCTTTAAAATATTCGTTCCAATGTGCAGTTATCTCTATATTCATAATTATCTCTTATTCAACCAATCCTTCAGCACGTTTATCACGTATTCAGAAGTATGACCGTCACCATAGTAATTATCCACTATTGTAGGCAGTTCCAACATCTTTGTAAATGCTTTCTTCAAAGAGTCAACATCGCTGCTTGTCTGAATTACATTTTTACAAAGATGTCGCCCCTTCTGTCTGTCACCGATATTGATAACCGGAATACCCAAGAAAGGAGCTTCAACTATACCGCTGGATGAGTTACCAATAACGCCTGCCGCCTGTCTCATATAACTGAGATAACGACGCTGTCCTAATGAAGTGAATAGTTTATACTTATTCTCGTCTTGTTTAACCGCTTCTTCCCAGAAAGAATTAATCTGAACACCACCAAAGTCCGCATTGGCTTTACTGATAACAAACTGAACACCCTCTGTTTCGCACATGGCTTCAAATAGGTTCTTCACCATATTAAGGTTTTCTTCAAGCCCCAATTTTGTTTCAGGATGCAAAGTCACCAAGCACCATTTCCTGTTGATATCCAGATGTATATTCTCAGCCAACTCCTCTCTGCTCATCGGTTCAAATCGTATGAAGCTCTCTAAGCCAGGTTCTCCTGCCGTATAAATCTGAGCATTATTGCCTAACATTCTGCGAAGATTATCTGCGGAACTCTCTACACCTGGAAAATGTACTGCAGACATCATAGATATAGCATTGCGAACCTCATTGTCTATGGCACCTTCTGTCACATCACCTCCTGAAAGGTGTGCAACAGGGATTCCCATGACCAAAGCAGCACTTACTATGGGTAATAATTCATAGCGGTCACCCAAAACCATCACCACATCCGGATTCAACTGTGCAAATGCATCAGCAAATCCTTCTGAGCATTTACCCATGGAGCGCACGATACTGGCTTTATCATCAGAAGACAACTGCATATCCACTTTGGCGGTTATAGGATAGCCATCCTCTTCAATGAATCGGTATGTCAGTCCGTGTTCTTCTGACAAATGCGAACCAGTAACAACAAGTTGAAGTTCAAGTTCGGGGTCATGATAAACTCCATCTATTATCCACTTCAACAAGCCATATTCTGAGCGAGCAGCAGTGATGATACAAACCTTACTGGATTTCATTCAAGTGTTCTTTTAATACGGCTATGATTTTATCCATATCGTTACGGCCATAGCGTTGATCAATAATCAGCGATAACTCTGTTTGGGACATTAACTCACCTTTTCTAACAGTCATTTCCTCCAATGGCCAATGTACTGGACAGAAGATATCTCGCTGGAACATAGCTTTGCGAACTACATCCCTATTCTTCATAATAATCGGAATAAAAAGAGGTACATAACCCTCAGTTAAAGGGAGCAAAGGTTTGATCCCTATTTTTCCAAGTTCATCCAGCAGATAATGTGCATTATTGAGTCTACGCACTTTAACGTGCTCATCATTAATAAAGTAGTATAGCTTCTCCGCTATATGGCTCATGCCACATTCTATCTCCTCATCAATAAGACTCTCGCCCTTCTCAAACATTTCAAGATAAATCTTATCATTGAAATTGCCTTCGCGCATAGA
>AUXO017373015.1_pt1 | contig 21381 bp, 54 predicted proteins | sample 768731 | NCBI WGS metagenome assembly AUXO01 (sample SAMN02715735, study PRJNA202380) | gut metagenome | biome: sheep rumen | host: Ovis aries | place: New Zealand: Palmerston North
GACTAAATGTCTCGGTAGCTCAGTTGGTAGAGCAGCTGACTCTTAATCAGCGGGTCCGGGGTTCGAGTCCCCGCCGGGACACAAAAATTTGAAGGATTCCATTTGGAAAACTTGGTGATGGTAACTGATTACGCAGAGGCAATAAGACGGAAGGGTAGAGTAACCAAGTATGAAGTTTATGGGTAACGGTTCTTTGGTGACTTCAAATAACCATCTTTGATGGGGGTACCACCAAATAAGATAGGTTCAAAAATCCGTCCAACACGTTTCCGTAGTTTAGTGGGAGAACATCTCGGTGACATCGAGAAGGTCGCTGGTTCAAATCCAGCCGGAAACACGAAGTTGTTTAAAAAGTATTGAAATGAAAAAAATAACAGAAGACCGCTGTTCTCTTGAAATCTGCAGACTATTAAAGGAGAGAGGTTTCAACGAAGATACGGACTATATCTTCTATTACTACAAAGAAGATAACGATTGGTGTTTTGAAAAACTCCTTCCGGAGGATAAATTTAACGAAGACAAGATGCTTCATTGCCCTACACATCAGATGGCATTGAAGTGGCTTCGTGAGGAACACAAAATCGGAATATTCCCTGCCATCTATGAACATACCGTCAATGAATCTAAACTACACAACTACGGTGTGGCAATCGTGAATCTTGAAGACTTCGGTCTTTTAGATACCGATTATTTCTACTCTGACACTTATGATGGGAGTGTCGATTTCTCACTTAGTTACGTTTTACAGAAGTTTGTCAAACCTTGTGGTAAATTTATATAAGTATGAAAAGACTTCTGGAAAAAAATAAAATCCTCGTTGGTTTTATTCTTGCATCAGCATTGTTTTTGCTTTGTTCTTACACATATAGAGTAAATCATAACGATGTTGATGTTAGAACTGTATACGAGGATGGTCATAAGTATGTCGTTGCAACTATGACAAACAGTAGTTCATCGGCTGCATCCGGTATATCTATTGTTCATTCGGAAAATTGTCCGTGTAAAAGTAAATGAGATGGAAGAGAAAGATTACAAAATGACTGAAGAGCAGATTGCTGTGAAACTTGCAGAGAAACTATATGAAAATTTCTTCAATGAGTTGATGACTGCAATGAAAAACTCAATAAAGAACTTTGAAGGTGCAATGTGGTCTTCGTGTGACGGTCCTGCAATTTCATATTATCAAGGAAAGATGCACGCTTTCAAGGAAATTTCTGAACGTCTTGTGAAAGAATATAATCTTGTACTAAACAATCAACTTAATTATGACTCTGTATGTCAAAAAATGATTGATGAAATCAAGTACAAAAAGAATGAGGAACTTGATAAAGTGTTTCCGGATTACAAATACAGAGGAACAAGATTTGGACATATCATTATGTTATTGAAAGGTAAACTTGCAAATCTTCTTGAAGGGTATGGTTCCGAAGGATTTCGTCTCGGTGTGATTTTTGGAAAAAACGAGAAAAAAGAAACTGAAAAATTTGACCCAGTTTCATTCGAGAAACTTTGTAACGAAACATTTGTTGGTGAAGAATACATTGATGCAGTAAGATATGTTGAAGACCCAGAATATAGGAAGGAAGTTTCTTTTAACAAATATATGAAAAAATCAGTCTTATAAAATGATAAACGATTTTATAGAAAAAAACTGTAAAACTTGTAACAGATGTATTTTCGAAAGAAATGCATATCACAGATTTTTTCCATATCCTTATCCAGAAGAATATGTCCCGACTTATTGTGGTGAAATAACAGAAGATGGTGGAAGTGGTATTTTATTAACAGAACTTGAAACTTGCAAAGGATATGGAAAAAGAAGTTAAGTGCAGATATGGTGTAACATATAAAATTGATGTAAAGGGTTCATACGGTGAAAAAGAACGGTTTTACGATATGATGTCTCATTGTTGCTGCTGGGTTTGTCATAATCATGAGTGTAAGGAACCAAGAAATGAGATTTTACTCGATTGCAAAAAGGAATGTGACTTATTTACCGATAAACCTTATTGTGAAAGAGAAAAAAAAAAGAACTTGTTGAATCAAGTGGGTAATTGGATACAATAAAGTTTTGTCTAACCGATTTAATTGGCAAACAATGACACTATATGAGAAATATCAGAAAGAGTACGAGGAACGGATAAAATCCAACAAGGAAAAGTACGGAAAGATGACATTCAAACAAGGTATGAAAATCTGGTTTGACGGGGAACGAAACGGTTACACAATCCGTGCTTGCAACGAAAGATACCTCGTATGTACGAAACCGTACAATTTCAGAAAGAATACTGTCATATATTCTATGGTTGATTTGTGGGAAGGTATTCGTGGAAAAGACGGATATGTATTCAGTCCTTATAGTTACTATGACCAAGATGATTGTGATAGTTATCTTGAAGACATCACAACTGGTAAAGTGAGTGTTTCAAAACACCACATTGAATTGAAAATTTCAAAATTAAAATAAAATGGATAGCAAAGAAAACAAAGAAAAGAAAAACGAAATCACTCCGAGTCAGTATTTCGATTTTATCAAAAATGCAAAGAACAACATTACAACCGAAGCGTTGAAAAACTCTTATGGTACTTTCATTTCTCTCGCTGAGAAATACAAGAAACTCGGACAAACCGAGTCTATGAAGAAACTCTGTTTCCTCGCCGATGTTATGACAAAGGAGGAAAAGTTAATCGAGATGGGTATAACCACGTTTGTTTACAGAGATGTCATCGAAGACTACATCGAAAATGTCGCCGACAAAACCGTCAAGATTATTGAACTCTCAAGATATATGAGAGAGATTCCAGATGAGTTGGTCGACACAATAGAAAAAGCAAAGGGTATTTTTGATGAGTTGTATATTATATTCACCGATTATACCGGTAAAGAGGAAAGAAAGGTTGAAAAGGAGAGACGTGACAAAGACCCGATTCTTTTTGGTGCTTTCAAAAACAACGACAATGTTGCAGACCGTTTCTATTTTCTCGGTGACTGGGTTGATGAATACTGTGACCTCACACTCGACAAAATGGTTGAACAATACAAGAATAAAAAAGGAGTTTCACCAAAGGTTGAAACATCTATTCCACAAAACGGTGAGGAACTGGTAGAACTTCTTAAACGATACAAGATTGATGAAAAAAAGAGCAATTCGTTTATCAACGTCGAGGGTAATCCTGTTCCGGTAGCATTTTCTTTGAATCCACAAGAAGAACAAAAGAAAGGTTTCTTTAACAAGATTCGTAGTGTATTCAAAATAAAGAAATAATGGTATCTGGAAATATAGACCTCACTGAAAACAGAGATTTCAGAGGTAGTAGACCACAAATTCCAGAAATGGATATTCCAATAGATTTGTGGGAAGAGGATATTATGACATCCGAAGATTATGAGAAAATAAGAAGATGGGAAAGTATTTTTGGAAAAAAGAGGCACACAAACGGAAAATACCGTATATTTGGGATAACACCTTTTGTGAAGAATCTTGAATCTCGTTGTTGCAGGTGTGGAAAGGAATTTAAACTACCTTGGGAAAGAGAAAGAAGGGAACTTTGTAAACGGTGCAGTGATGAAGTTGAACACGATAACCAATATTTAAAGTTCCCTTGGAACTATATGAAACTTTCCGTTAGAAGAGTTGGTGACAGAGGTCAAGGAAATTTATTTGATTTAAGATAGTATGACAAACGAAGAATTGTGTAATAACGGGTGGAAACCGGAGTCTTGCAGAATCGGGACACTGTATTTCAAAGATGTGTTCTTCTGCCGTTTGGATGGAGAAAAAGCAAAAGTTTTTTCTGTAAATGATGATATGAATCCTCTCGGTACTGCAGAGACACTCGATGAAATAAAAGAAATCCAGATGCAGTATGAGTTGGACAGGATTCATACAATGGAAGACCGGTTGATAAAAGCAAGAATATATTTTGAGAACGTATACGGGGTTAAACCGGAGGAACGTTTGGAGGAAGGTGTTGTTGTAAAAACATTTCCGTTAAAAGTGTCTGAAATAATAAATGAAGATGGTGAAAACACTATGTTTGTCATAAAACCATCAAAAGATTTTACAGAAAATTTTTCAGTAGGTGATAAAATAATCGTTAAAATAATAAAAGGATATGGAAATCAATGAAATAAACAAACAGTTGTATGAGTCCGCTTTCATTCAGAACGGAGAATATGGTTATCACGAAAACAGTTGGAAACCATCCATCGATGAACGTGAAATAGACACTATGTGTGAAGGTGATGACGGTAATTATGTTCCGGCGACACCTCTCGGATACAGAGACTATGCAGAGTCAAGACTTGTTGGTCTGAAAAACATTCTTGACCAAGTTCCTTGTGTTGATTTGACAAACGACAGACTTCACAACTTGAAGAGAGAAGACAACATCATCAAACAGTATGACAAAATCAAGACAGACAAAGGTGATTTTGTTGTTGTCAGTGATGACGAAAATATGTTCTACGTTGTTGATGGAAACAATCATCTCTATTATGTGGAATATGTGAAAGAGGGTGTTACAATAATAGATTAAGGTTATGACAATAGATATTGACTACGGAAGAGACACTTTGTTTGATATAGAATATTATCAAGCAAAGGATGAAACAAAGAAAGAAAAAGACTGTTGGTATTCCGAAATCGATTGTGTCGTATGTGTGAAAGGAATCACACATTTCCTAAAAGACAAATTGAACGACCCGACTTTCAATGTTGAGGAGTTCATCAACGATTCTGAAAAAATACAAGAGATACGTGGATGGCTTTGGGAGACACACGATAACAAACTGTGTGATTTGGATACAAATTCACAAAGACATTATCACGTATTCAAACCAGAACTTGATGAAATCATTAAGAGTTATTGTAAGAAATACGGATTTTCAATCAATATCGACTAATGAAAGGAAAACAAGTAACAGAAACAGAAGGTGCAATATTGATTCTTATATTTACACTCGTTCTTATGTTATGGATGAGTGGGAGTGTTACAAATGATAGAAATATGGAAATAATACATCATAGGAATGAATGGAACTGGGGAAATAGTGTCACTTGTGTAACTGATGATGGTTATGGGATTGCAACTGTAAGTTTTTTCAAAGATGATGATACACAACAATTGCAAGCTGTAATATCCGGTGTATCAGTACATAATACACATAGACGACTTGGATACGGTAATATTCTTTTGAATGAGTGTGAGAAAGAGGCAAAAAATAATGGATTTACAGAGGTTTCATTATGGTGTGTTCCCAATTCTGATGCATACAACTGGTATAAACGGAAAGGTTATATCGAAACAAACGAAACAAACGAATCACTAATACGTCTTAAAAAAGTTTTGAAATGACAAAAGAAGAGAAAGATTTGCTTATAGGTTATTTGTATTCAGTACTACCATTTGGTGTATATGTAAATGCTGAACACGACTGGTTCTATAATGAAGTTCCTCCTTATGACTGTTTGATAACACCGAAAGACCATAACATATTGAACAACTTTTTCGAAAATCCTATAACTTGTTCATTTACAATAAAACCATACCTTCGGACATTTGAGCAGATGACCGAAGATGAGCATGACTATCATATGAAGTTGAGTCGTGATTTGAAAGTTGGTGGCAATATAGACTTGATGTTGAATTTCTATCTTTCACACCATCTTGACTATCTCGGTTTGATATACAAAGGTCTTGCTTTGAAAGCAACGGATGAGATTGAGAAACAATATGGAATAAAAAAAGTCGGGAAATGATTCTCGACTTTTTGTTTTTTAAACAAAAAATAGTATCTTTGAAAAAAATAGTAGGAACCAATTAAAAAATTTAATATGGTACTGGATGAACTTATAAAAACGTTGATAGACATCCGTGATGAATATAAAGCTGGTGATTTCGATGTGGAAGTTGAAGTCGGTACTGACCTTTCAACCGGTTTACCAATCAGAGAAACTATCGACGAAAACAAATTTGGAATCAACACAGTATATAAAAAATTAACGTTATGAAAGAAACAATGGAAAGACTCCTCGAGGCAACAGATTGTGGTGCCGTCGAATGGGAGGAAACAAGTTCATATCTCTCGTTTAAAACGAAGTTTGAGGACAGACTTTATATGATTCACCAAGACCACAAAGGTGAAACTGAAATATACGTTATGAACGAGAAATACGATTTTGTGGATATCGACGAACTCAAAAACACAGACATTCTCAAAAAAATCTACAAAAAAATTCTCTATAAGTATCCCGAATATAAAAAGCGGGTTGATAAGTGCTTGAGAGAAATCGAGGAGGAAGAGGAAGATGAGATGTTGAAAATGGAAATCGACATCACTCCGGAACTCGCCGAAAAATACGATGGTCGTGTCTTCTTTGACCTTGATATGAACGACCGTATCGAAATGGTCAAGTTTATGAAGACATCCACCGGTATCGACACATTGTGTATCGGATGTAACTATCATTGGGGATATACTCATCTGTATCACGACAATTATGGAAAATATACCGTAGAAGACACCTTCTGTGGTTCGTATATTGAACTTATTGAGTCGGGTCGTTGGTTGATGAAAGAGTCAACACAAGAGAAATTCGATGAGGTAAACGAGATTGTAAACGAGATTATAGATACAAGTAAAGAACTCGAAAGAGATTTCAGTAAACTTCAAAAGAAAATAGGTTTATATGAATAAAAACACAGAAGACAGAGCAATGTATATTGCATCAGACCACCTCGGTCACTTTTTCAAAGATGTTGTTTTCAAATCCGAAGATGATGCAAACAAGGCAATCTTTGAGTTGGCAAAACAGAAATACGGAGACCATTTCAAAATGGTTGACGAACACGACAGAACCATCAGAATCGTCAAGGATTATTGGCATGGGGATTTCTCAATGGAAGAGGCGAAGGAAAAGATTGAAAAGCACATCAAAAGCAAGAAACTTGAAATCACCTTTGACGATGTGATGTCTTCTGCAGTCTTCTATGACTTCATCGGATGTTTCTATGTGAGGGAAGTGAAAGTGGTCGATGATATGGAACGACTCATCAAAAACATCAAAAAATTACAACCAGACAAAATATTGTAATTCTATGTGTTGGAACTATTATCCAGATACATTCTCTTCTTATGAAGAATATGTCGAGTATCTAAAAGAAAAAGGTTTTGCATTAGATGCTCCAAAATAAAACAAAATATGACAAAAGAACAGAAACAAAAGGTTTTAATCGACCTTTACAGTAGAGCCTTGTGTGGAGTTAAAGTCAGTATTCCCGAATGGGATAACCATATTCATTACTTGACAGAAGTGGACTTGAATAAACTGATGGTAAGTACCCTCAACCCGCCGAAACCATACCTTAGAAGTCTAAAAACTATGACTAAAATGGAGGCGACGGAGATTGCAATCTTATGTGGTGCTAAAAACATACTTTCCACACGTGTTGAAGAAGAATATATCGACGTTGAGGTTGATGATGGTGTATGTAGTACCGAAAGGATAACTTTTTGGTATGCTGATATGCCAAACTCGTTAAAAGTACTTGATTATCTTAACAAACATCATTTTGATTATCGTGGATTGATTCCGGATGGTCTTGCCTTGGAAGCACCGGAAGGAATTTATAAAATTGATGAAAATGGAAAAGTGGAATAAACTCAAAGAACGTATATCTGAGCAACTTGAAGATTGTCGTAAACATACATGTTCAAGTGGTAACTGGAATACAGTTTCTCGTATATATGGTGAAATTCTCACTGAAATGGAGAGAATTGAAAACGGAACATATACAGAATATAAACCTTTCAACGGTGTGTGGCACACTGATGAAGAAATAAAACAAATAAATGGTTAAAATAATATTGTTTATTTTGGTATATTTTATATTGGGTGTTCTCACACTCGGAATCACAATATTTTTGTATAGAAAGAATAAAGTTTTCAACGAAGTGTGTAAAATCCTAGATTTTGATGATATATTTGAAGCAAAGGGTGATAGTTTCGTTGGCCTTTGTCTGTTCTATGGATTCTTTTGGCCACTTTCTGTACTTGTTGGAATAGTGTGTTTTCCGTATGCATTTATAAAATGGCTTGACGAAAATAAATGGAAGTAAAACTATGAAAGAAGATTATGTGAGTTTTGAAACAGCAAAACTCTTGAAAGAGAAAGGATTCAACGAAGACAGTTGGTTTCATTATGATACCGATGGCGATATTGTTACGAGAGGATATAGATTGAATCGCCCAGATGATATTCCAGCTTGGACTCTCCAGATGGTTATGAAGTGGTTGAGGGAAGCACATAACTTACACATTTGTATTTTCATTGGAGAAGACTCCTCTTGTGATGCAGATGGTAAAACTGTTGATATGTGGCACTTTTGGAGTTATAACGTCACAAATCTTTGTGGTGATATGGTTTATGATGCTTATGATAAATTAGATTGTGTTGAATATCAATCTTATGAGGAAGCCGCCGAAGCATCTATAAAATTTTGTTTGGAAAATTTAATATGACAAAAGCAGAATATATTGTAAACAAAGAATGGTGTCATATTAGATGTACACCACAGAAAGACAAATGTAAGAATTGTACTATTGTTAAAACATTTAAAGAAATATACGGAGATAAAAAAGTATAAATTAAAAATATGGTTACAGAGGATTACGTTGACATCGAACTTGCACGACTCTTGAAAGAAAAGGGGTTTCGTGCAGTGACAAACAGGTATTACAATGCACAATATGAACAAATCCGTACTGTTTCGGATACGTTTATGATGGATTGGAATGATGAGGAACATATGAGGAGCATAACTATGCCTGGTGCAGTGGCGATACCCACCATCCAAATGGTATTGAAATGGCTTAGAGAAGAGCACAATATCTTTATCGGTATTAACCCGAGATTGAGTACATCTGATTATTCATATATCACGGCATACATATACCGGATGAAAGAGGAGAACAGTTTTTATCACGACGATAAAGTAATCACATATAGTTCATATGGTCAGTGTGATGCAAGTTCTTTCGAAAAAGCATATACAAGGGCAATCGAATGGTGTGTTAAAAATCTAATTGATTAAATGCACAAAATAAGAAATACAAAACACAAAGAAATACTGGAATCGCTCGTAGGAATCGTAGCACCTGGTTGCAGTCAACCACTTTCAAAGAGAACAATCAGAATATTGTGCAATTTATACAAGTGGGATAAAAAGAAAGTAATCAAGGTTATTGAAGACGATTATTGGTGGGTTCATTTCTGTGACGATTAAAAACAACAAAAAAGATGGATGACGGAACAATACTTCTTATATTTTTTGGAATTTGGTTGTTGTTACTTATTCCTATGACGGCATTCTTTAAAGTGCTCCACAACAAGTTCAACAATATCGAATATGACCCATCATTCGGGTTTATATGGCCTGTTATACTACTAATTCTGATTTTTATTTTTTTACTTCATGTGTTTATAAATTTCGCTGTGTGGTTTTTTGATAAATGTGAAAGTTTTTTTGAAAAAATTATAAAATAATGGAAAAAGATATTTTGACAAGACCATTAGGGTGGTGCTCACTTCAAGAGTGCAAAAAATTATACGATGGTGGATTGAACCCAAATACTGCAGATATGTGTTGGGGTGTTGATTTTGAAGAAAACCACTATAATAATTCACCATATCCTCTTCCTTGGAAAGACTATACTTGTAATGAAGTTTATGTACCTTGTTGGTCTCTTGCTGCACTGTTGGATTTGTTGAAGAAACTTAACACAAACAAGTTTGAACACAAGGTTGATTACCGCTTCAACCGTGTTTCTTATGTTGCAGTTGATGATGAGGTTATCGAAGATGTGTTGTTCTACACTGACGGTGAAAACCTCGTTGACGCTTGTGTAAAGATGTTGCTTTGGCATCTTGAAAATGGACATTTTCAAAAATAGAGTGTAATGAAAGAAGACAAAGAAAAATATATCAGAAGGCAGAAACAGATTATAAAGAAATTTAAATCTGAAAAGTACAAACCGAAACCTTACGATTTGTACGAGAATGGTCGTTTTATCGACACATTTCCTTCTCACGCCGCCGCTAAAAAGAAAAAACATTTTCTCATAGTAGAGGCGTATCAAGATATGTTAGACTTGGATTATGAAATAAAACCACACAAAATATGAACGATAAAGACACTATCAGAACAGAAGTTGAACGTTTACAAGAATTGTCTCGTACATTTTGGAACGAGCATTGTGACAACACATATATGGGTGCCGTCGAGGTGTTGGGTAAATTACTTGAGTTTATCGACGAAATGTCACCAGAACCAAAATTCAAAGTTGGTGATTGTATGAGAACAAAAGAAGAGGCGGCCGCCGGAATAGTAAGTGGTTTGCCTTATGTCGTTGACATCAAAGACGGTTTTTATCTCTGCAATAACGAAAAGATTGACATACGGAATCAAGAAGAGTATGAATTTCCACCGATGAATTCCACATCCATTGACGACGTAAAACAAGAAGTTCAAAAGAAAATCGACCACATTAACAAGTTTCTTCCGGAGAATGTGGGGGACAAGGTTGTATTTTCAACTTGGGATGCAAATATGCTAGGGCAACGTACAGCGTTGATGGAAGTTCTTGAATTTATTAAAAACAAAGAAGATGAAATTAAGGGATAAAATCAAATCAGAACTTAAAAACAGGATTGAAATGTGCAAGAGTTTGGCACCAAAAGACCCAAACCCACTTGATATCAATGTAATGGGAATGATAGCGGAAACGTATATGTCCGTCATCAGATACATTGACACAATTGATGATGACGATTTTGAGATTGACGGTGATTTGGAAGAAGTTGCACAGAAGTACGAGAATAATTTTGATGTTGATGGCAGTCAACAATACTTATATACAGTTCGTGGTGATTTGAAAGATGCAGTAATATATGGTGCAAACTATCAAAAGGAAAGGTCACAGAAATTGATTGAGATGGCATCAAACGTAGCTGCAAATGAAGTTGTAAAGAACATACTTGAAAACTCTTCAAAATGTGAAATCCTTGGAAAAAGTGAAGAGGATAACTCAACCATAGTTAAAATTGAAGGTTGTATTCAACAAGTTTCTGTCGGTGAAACTATGAAAGTTGTTCTAATTAAAAATGATTAGTTATGTGTCTATATGCAAAAGGTGAAATAAAAACTGCAAAGAAGAATATCTATTGCTACAAATCTATCATTGAAACCGAGAATGGCAAATGGACTGGTGTGTTCTATAATGTAAAATACTTTGTCTTCAATGAAATACTCACGGCACAGACGACAAATGGATTTAATGGGTTTAAAGACATCGACCATCTTTTTTTGTTCAGTGGAAACCGTATATATGAAGGTTTTCACGCCGCTTTCAAGGCAAATCGTGTTCCACAACAGTGGTTTCGAAAATGTCCTGTAAAACGATGTGTTATACCGAAAGGTTCTGAATACTGTGAGGGATTGAATGACGATGTTGTTTCAAAGAACATAGTCGTTTTCAAAAATAATACACAATACATATTATACCGTCTTTTTGGATGGTTCAAACTAATGAAATTCAAATTTAAAACCGGTTTTTAATATGAAAGTAGGTAGAGATTATTCGTGGTGGGTTGCCTTTTCTTGGACTTGTGAGTGTTTCTGTGCAGAGGATAATGAGTGGTTCGAGTATGAGTCCTTTGCTGGACAAAGGTTTGATTGTCCGAAAAAGGACATAAAGAAAACGGTTACTAAACATATCGAGGAAATTGAGTTGCAGGGTGAGAAATACAGAAATCTAAAAGTAAAGATTGACGAATTTTACAAAACAACAACTGAAGAAATATGAAAAAATTTATCGAAGCATTACAGGCAATATTGCCTTTTATGAAGAATCCTGATGATTATGCACCTTGTCAGTGTTCTCACGATGTACTTTATATCTGGGGTGTAGACCTGCCAAAGATGACCGCTGATGATGTCAAGAAAATGGTTAAATTTGGTTTTTATCCTGGTTTTGAGGACTGTAATTTCATTGGAGAGTGTTTTTGTGATGAAGATTATGATTGGAAAGACCTCACCGATGAAATCTGGGATAAAATGAAAGATTCACTTTCAGACTGTCTTTATAGTTATAGATACGGTAGTTGCTGATGAAAATAAAAGTTAATAAAAACCAGTTTCTCGATAATTACGAGATAATCGTTCAAAGAGAAGCGGCACTCGACCGTAAACCTATGACTGGTTTCACCGTAATCAACAGATTTGTCGAAGAGGATGTTACTGAAGAACAATTACTCGACTATATCAATAAGGGATACGGAATAAAAATCAACTGTTGATATGAGTGAAATAGAAATTCTAAAAAAGTTTGTGGAAGAGAGACTTGATTGGAACAATTTTCTTCACAAAAAAGACCCAAAACCTTCAGACATAGGAAGGACAGAGGAAGACAAGTGTATTCTTCGTTACATAGAAAAAATAATAAAAGATGAATCCACAAGTAAAGACAATCTACGATGAATTGAAAAGACGTAGGGAATATAATTATAAAGGTTGCAAAGAAATAGAAGGGTATAACAAGTGTTTCAGAGTTATGGAAGATGATGCCATTCTTTCTTTCATAGACGACTTGCCTTTCAATTATTATCACAAAGACATAGACAAAGCGGCAGACGCTTGTGTGGAAATGATGGGAAAGGGAAACAAGGATGTGTGGAGTACAGAAGACATTAAATTTGCTTTCAAACACGGTGTATTCTGGAACTCAAGAAAGAAAACACTTGAAGACAGTGTTAGGGAGTTTCTTGGTGTCCTTTCAGAAACACCTTATAACAACACACCCATTACAGAAGCACAGAGTGCCGTGAAATCACTTCTTACATTTCTTGAAGACCCAAAATCATATGACCCAAATAAAAGATAATATGGATGAATTCAAACAGAAATTTGTTGCTATATTGTTCAAATCAACAAGTAAAGACGAACTATCGGTTGAACGATTGTATGAACTTGTCGACAAAATTGCACCGGAAGTGATTGATGTGGCGAAGGAAGAGATTATGAAAAAATCTGTCGTCGGTGAGGTTATGACTCCAGCGAGTGCATCGTTTCTTCAAGTAAGATACAAACTTCCCAAAAACACACCATTGAAATATGGTGATAAAGTAAAACTTTTATACGAAAAAATATGAACAAAATTTTGAATTTAGGTAAGGTAAAACTTACTATGCACGAAAATGGTTTCCCAAAAGGATTTATTCTGAAAAGAAAAGCGACTTTGAGGGAATGTCGTTACATCCTCGACAATCTTCTTGGAATAAACATCTGTACCAGTGAAGATTTCGATTATATTGAGGATTATAAAGAGTATAACGAAGAACTCGTTCAAGATGTTAATGATTGGCTCGCCGGTGAAAGAGACGAAGACTCCATTTCAAAATATGCCTATGATTGTATGGATGAGCAGTTGGGTATGCACAATATGCTTATCATCACGAACTATCTTCAAAAGAAAGGTATAATATGAGCATAAACACAATCTTTGGTATAATCTGGTTGTGTGGTTTTATCATTGCCTTGTTTCCGACGTACAAACATATAAAGAGTGATTTTGGATGGTGTGAAAATTATCACGGCGAGGTCATCTGCTTGACCATTGTCGGTTCTTTGGGTAGTTGGTTAATGGTTTTTATGTACATTTGGGATTGGGTCGACAATTATCTCGATTTCAAGGAAAACAATGTTCCTAAAATATCCCGTGCAAAGTGTATGAGACAGTCATTGACCGCTTGGGAAAACGAACACATACACGGTATGACACCAGAGGAAGCACACAACAAGTCTATGGAATTTATGGAACTTATGTATGGTGAAGGATGGCAATACAAGTGTGAAGAACCTCGTATCGAACACGAGCGGATTATGAAAATAGAAGAGGAGTTCGAGCAAGAAAAAGCAATAATGAACAAAAACATTTATATATTATGACAGACAAAGAAAGAAGAGACTATGTGTTTGGTACATATCTTAAATGTATAAAACCAATCACAAACATAAGAAAAGGAAAAACCGGTTGTGAAGTAGGACAATCTTATTGGTTTGAATACATACACGACACTGGTGATGACAATGAGTGGCCGGATGCAGAGTCGTTTTACCGTAAGTTGAGTGACAACGACCATTACGATGAGGTTTATATCACAGATGACGAACTCATCAACAATTTCGAAAAAGTTATTGACGGTCGTGGTGTTGTGGAGGCAATAGGAACTGCAACAAACGGAGAATATATTGCAAAAAACTATTCAACCACGTTGATGGGTGGATTTGATGAGTATGATGAGAAGGGAAGAAAAGTGTCAGTCGACCCCAACTACAAGTCGGGAAGTATCAACATCTGTGGAAAAACATATCCATTGGTGAGAGTTGGTTGGAATGTGTATATATGGAAACCGGAGTATCCCGATGCAACATATACTTGGGTATGGAAAGAAGACCGTGACAAATATCTATTTGCAAAAATCAGTCTTATGCCAGATTATGTGAGAAGATATGAGGAGAGAAAAGCAAACGAGGAACTCGAGTATAAAAAGAAATTTGTCAAAGAGGGTAAGTTGGTTTGTGATTTCTACCATAGACATTGTGAAGACCCGAAAGACGACACTGTGATTTCATTACTGGAATATGAAGGTCGTTTCGCTGTTATTGAACTACGGTGGATATATGAAAGAGAATTGGAAAATGGTTACAAATGCCATTGTTCTATGCATGCCGAAAAGACTTGGGAAAACGTAAAGGGTTTTCAATATCTTCGAGACCACAGTATAAGATATATCCAGAAGAGTATTAACGAATATTTAAAACCAGAATAATATGAGGGAAAATCAGAAAAAACAACTTATGAATGAGTTTGAGTTGAGGGAAATCGGAAAGAAAGCATACGAAGAAATGGATGAGCAGACGAAGAGTCTTGTTTCAAAAGTTATGTTTTCCACGATTGATATGATAAACTCATTCAATCCAGACAGTCCATTCTTCTTCTATGAAGCAGTTGCTTGGAGGTTGTTCAGAGAAGAGATGTTGGGTCATCTGAAAAACAATGATGATTGGCACGTGGAAGACAAATGTTGGGTTACTGAAAAGTAGATTTTGTTTTTTTCTGAAAAAATAGTATCTTTCAAAAAAACAATAAACAACATTATGATTATTGAAAATAATTCCCTTGAAGTTCTGAGAACTTGTGAGTATGTCAAGAACGACAAACTCGGTGCAATGGTTTCCAATAACCTTTATCTTTCGATTGTTGCAACAAACTCTTGTCAGTGTAATTGTCCGTATTGTATCAATTCATTGACAGACAAAACCTTGCAACTTCCTTTCGAAAAGGCAAAGGTGAATATTAAGAAATCGGTTGATGAGTTCGGTATCAAAGAAGCCGTCATACTCGGTGGTGAACCAACACTGTATCCGTATCTGTTTGACCTCATCAAGTTCTTGAAGAACGATTGTGGTCTCCGAAAGGTGGGTTTCACCACAAACGGTATCAAGTTGAAAGACGTTGCATATCTCGATGGTGTTGTCGGAACCGGTGTCGATTTTATCAACATCTCATACCACAATCACGGTGAGTTCTTACACCCAACCGATATGTGGTCTATCTACAATCGGTTCTGTGATATTAAACAACCCCACCAGAAAATCCGAATTAACACGAATGTGTGGAAGGGAAACCACGACACAATCGAATCGTTACTGAAATTTATAGGTGAAATAACGGTGTATTGTGATGAGATGAGAATCAGCAACATCATTCGTAAGGATAACTTCTCTGTCAATCCAAATGCCGTTGATGAGGCAGAATCCATGTATATGACGGATAGAGAATATGAGGTGTTGTTCAATCAACTTCTCGATGCCTACAAACCAAATTACAGCATAATTCACAATCCGGCAGCACTTGGTTTCGTCAACTACTACCTCATACCTACAAAGAAACCAATTGTTCTGAACTGGAACATCGACAGTAAAGTTTCAGAACAGGTGTGTGAAAACAATCTCGGTGATAATAAGATTCACACAATCAAGTGTCTTGTTACCGGTGATATGAGTCTGTCTTGGAATGTAAACAACATAATCAAATGAAAGGACACTTCAAGATAATAAAGTCTGAAGAGTTGAGTGCCAAAAAACGTGAAGACCGTTTTATAGTAGTCTCATCGACAGATAAATTGTTGAATGACTGTTTCGGGAATGGGTATCGAACAAGAACGACAGCATTCTATGGATTCAGACTATTCAATAAAAGATATAAAGATTGGAAAAAGAAACAACATAATTGATATGGAGCATACTGAAGTATTTAAAGGACCGTTCACAGCGGATGAACAATGCTGTTACATTTTTTGTAACGACGGAAGTCAGATGTGTTTTGATGTGATGGATGAGAGAGATGCAAGTCTTGGAAAACGAATTGCATCACTCCTTAACGAGGAATCGGATGTGGAATATTTCGACGACATCGGTGTAAGTGATGACGGTCAGTACATCTGCAACGGTCATTCACCTATATTGATGGTTCGTGGTTGGGGTTATCTCACCGGTGCTTTACATCTTACTGGCAAGGAAGCAGTTAAAATTCAGAACGACTTCGTTAAATGGGCTGCACAAATGCTTGGTGGTTATCGAGAAACAAAACTTCAGATTGCAGAGGATAGAATCAAAATCCTGACCGAGAAAAATGAGGTTATGGAGGGTGTTCTTGCATATCTCCGTGACAACTACGGTGATAGAAAAATACCGGAACAACTTCTGGAAGTTTTTGATTTCGGTGGTGACGATTATGTTCGTCCCGTCGGTTGGATTGAGAACTGTGTTATATATAAAAAATTTGACGAAAGTCCAAACAAATACATCCGTTTCTATGCAGACGGAAGTGAACATTCTGCAGAGTGGTATCCACAATACAAATACGCCGTTTGTCAGTGGAGTGAGTTCGAGGATACATATCACGGTTATGTTCTTCTGCCTAATATAAGTGACATTGAAAGTGAAAAAGATGTAATTCGTTGTTATTGCTTTTACTATGACTGCTAAAATCATAAGTAAAATGAATGGAGAACAATATGGGTACAAACGAAGCACCGGAGAAAATTTATCGTACAACTCTATATCTCAATAATGATAAGGGTGAAACAAAGTGGAAGAGACAGCCTGTAGCGGGTGCAGAAAATATAGAATACATCCGTACTGATGTCTTTATCGAGAAGGCTTGTGAGTGGTTAAAGAAATATGGTGGAAGTTATTGGATGGATGATTATGACTTGCCGACAGATGAGTTAGTTAATGATTTCAGAAATTATATGAAATAGTTTGAATATGGTAAAGTTTGTAGAAATATACTTTCATTTTGATGGACAGGGTACAGTAAGACGGCATATTATAAATGCTGATGAGATTGCCAGAGTGGAGGAATATAGAGGAGCACAAATGCTACCCAGTGGTGTTAAGGAATACACTGAATGTGTTTTAATCAGGAAAGATGGAACCAGATGTGTTTTGGAACAGAAGCACAAAGAGCGTATAATCAAACAATTACTGGAGTTATGACACAGGAAGAAAAAGAAGAACTAAGAAACTTTTTTACATATTGTAATAAGAGTTGTTCTTTAGACATTTTCAAAGAAGATGTGTGCTTGTTTAATGAAAAAGACATTTTTACAGGAAGTGATAAAGATGTATCGAAGAAGATTTTAAATCTCATAATGACTTATCAGAACTTGTTCCTAGATTATTTTTCATTTACCAATTTCTTAAAACCACTAATTAAAAAATTGGCAATTAAGTTATTTGATTATGGTGAAATTACAGCAGATGAATGTTTATATTATAAAAATATTACATTAAGATGACTAAACAAGAGAAACAACTATTATTATTAGTAGACCTATGTGCAAGATTGTCATTTGGTATAACTTTATATCGTATAACGGACAACAGCACACACCGTATTCAGTATTCAGACATAACGGAAAATATAGACCAGTTTTCTCATTTTCTTGAGTACTCGGGGATTGAAAATATCAAACCTTATCTTCGTCCGTTGTCAAGTATGACTGATGAAGAAAGAGAAGAATTTCGTAAAGTTGGGGGTGTTATGTCATATAGTCCACAACATGATACTTGGGCAATTTCTGCATTTGCACCTGAAGCTTACGATTGGTTAAACGCTCATCAATTTGACTATCGTGGTCTGATTGAAATGGGACTTGCACTTGAGAATGTATAAAAAATAAAAATAAAAAATATGATAGGAAGTATTATAGGTATTATAGGTATCTTGTGTGGATTTATTATGGTACTTGGTGGATTGCTTGAAAAGGATATGCCATCAATTGTTGTCGGTATTTTCTTTGTTCTGCTTAACACAGTATTGTGTTTTTTTATCAGAAACAACAAAGAAAAAAATGAGATGGAAAATGTACCACAAGCAATAGATGTGTACCGTGGAAAAACCACACTCCAAATAGTTTATAAAGACACTGTTCCAATTGACACGATTGTAGTATGGAAGTAAATATGGAAATAAAAACGAGTGTTGCAAAGAAATTGATGGATGCACTCATCTATGACAATGATTTCGTCAATAGATTTACACCGTTTGATGAGTCTAAACACTATGGTGACTGGGTTGAAAAGATTGCAGAGAAAGTGTGTTTTCCAGACAACAATATGGAATATTTCACCGATGAAGCAATAGATGTGTTTGCTATCGGTGATTATGATGAAAAAGAAGAGATGATAAAGAAGTGTCCGGAGTTGAGAGGACTCGACAAAGTTCTGAACGAATATTACGACTATCTTGAAGAAACATTCAAACTATAAACATGGGAAACAAGAATTTGATTTTAAAAGACATCTGTTCAAGAGTATCAAATGGTGGTTATGTGAAAGTTTCCATAGAGAGTACTGTTGGTTTTGGTAAAGATTGTGTAGTGGTAGATATTCACAATCTATCAAATTTTGTGGAAACAACCGATTTCAATCTTGAGAATGTCAAAGTATATCTACGTCCTATGCAGTCAATCACAGACAAAGAGGTACAGGAAATCCGTGATAAACTGAACAGTATTGGTGTAGGAAGAATTATTACAGATTACAACTTTGAGAAATTCAACGACATTCTTTGGTTTACGAATATGAAAGAATACGAATGTGTTTCAACGGAGATGATGGATGTTGTTACAGAATATCTCGATATTCATATGATAGACCACAGAAATCTGATAGAAAAAGGTGTTGGTTTGGAGGCACCGGAAGGTATGTATAAAATATAATATGAAAGTAGTAGAATCAGAAGACAAATCACTGTTGGATAGTAATTGCCAGATACTCGTTCATCAAGTAAATTGTCAGGGTGTGATGGGTGCCGGTATTGCAAAAACAATACGAGACAAGTACCCAATAGTCTATAATGAGTATGTGAAGTTCTGCAGTAATTTCGAAAAGAAGTATGACTTGCTTGGTCAGATTGCAATGGTGAGGGTGTCCAATAAACAAGCGGTGTGCAACCTTTTCGGACAATATACCTACGGACACGGTAAAAGATACACCAAGTATGATGCAGTAGTGAATGGTTTTGAAAGTCTTCGGGACTTCTGTGTTGAAAAGGGTGTTAAAAGTATAGCGGTACCTGTCAATATGGGTTGCACACTTGCCGGTGGAAATTGGACGATTTACAAGACAATAATACTCGAGACATTCAAAAATACGGATATCGAAATAGAATTTTGCAAATATGACAGAGGAAGATAAAAACTGATTGCGTATTCAGAAATTTTAAAACAAAGTACAAATGTATTGTGAAGGATGTGACAGGGCAGATGAGGAAACTTGCCAGAAATGTAGATACTGGAGAACACAGAAAAAGGTTGATGATATGAGTGGTTTTGGTAAAAAGTTTTATACAAAATTCACCAATTTTCTCAATAACGGTGGTGGATATATGATTTTTGGCATAGGTTTGATTGGTATCATATTTGCCATTATAGGATTTCACGGACAGAACGAGTTTAATTGGTGGTGGTTTATATTTTTTGAAGTCCCATTGTATGTTTTCTGCTGTTGGGCATTGTGTGCAGCAATTAAAATATACAAGAAAACACTTGATAATAATAAAAACAATAAGAAATTATGAAAAATGGAAAGTATTTTTTGCCGGCAGTGAAATGGACCGGTGACAATCTCGAAGAAGTGTTGCACTTTACCGGAGTGCATCCAAAGTTTGAGGAGTGGTTTGGAACATTTGAGAATTTTGAGAAGTATGTTCGTGAGCACAACAACATATTCAAAATATTCTATGGTGATGGTTCTCATGTAGAACTTGAACCTGGTTATTGGATTGTGCGTTTTCCAAACGGAAATCTTGTTCCAGTAAAATTGAACGATTAAACTGTGAAATGAAACTGACATTTTTCAAAACAGAACATTCTTTCAACAAATGGTTCTACGGAAAAAGAAACTGTGACAAATTTCCATTCACGGATTTCAACCTTATTTGTGCAGAAGACCCTGTAGAAATATGCAGACTAACGGATAAAAACATAACTATCGGAATGGTTGTGTATACAAAATTTGATGAAAATATGTTCATCAATTTGTTTGAAATCCGTGACAAGTTTCGTGGTCGTGGGTATGGAAGAGTGATGTTTGATATGTTGATGGATGTTACAGAACCAAAAACCGTTTCACTGTATTTTGCAGACAAAAATGCAAAACAATTCTGGAAGTCTCTTGGTTTCCATAGAAAATTTAAAGACCAAGATGATGAAAGAGAGATGTATAAAAAAATAAAAAAGAAATGACAGATTCTGATGAAGAGTGTCAGGCATTCAAGGATGCAAAAGCAAAGAACCTGGCATATATTATAGAGGATGGATGGATTGTTCGTGTTTATGCAGACAATCACAGAGAGAAAATTATGAAGATTGATGATAAAAACAAATAGAATTGAAATACTAAAATTAAATCCAGAATTGTAGAACCACTATCGTTTTGTAAAAAATGAATAAGATACAAAATATAAAATTTCCAGACCTTTTGCTTGACAAACAAGATAAATCGGATAAGTATGGTTATCATTGGATTGAAACAAAGTACAAAGACCGTCGTACACAGACTTGTATCTTGTTGAGAGAAGAGAATGGAAAGGGATATTATCTTCCATTAAATCCCCCATATGAACTATGTAGGGAAGATAACTTTCCAAGAGAGGGACACGGTAATTATATTATACAACATTCCGAACCGGAATATAATGCACTCAAAGAAATTGTTCCGGATAATGTGTTTATGCCTACTTTGGA
>AUXO011224997.1_pt1 | contig 21364 bp, 26 predicted proteins | sample 768731 | NCBI WGS metagenome assembly AUXO01 (sample SAMN02715735, study PRJNA202380) | gut metagenome | biome: sheep rumen | host: Ovis aries | place: New Zealand: Palmerston North
TATTTGTTGCCATAAATAATCCTTATGCCAGCAGATGGATTTGAACCACCGATGTTAACCTATTGAAGGACGTGATCTACAGTCACGCGCATTCAGCCTCTCTGCCATACTGGCTAATAATGGAGCCAAAGGGAATCGAACCCTTCCACCAACCTTGCAAAGGTCAGTCGCCAGCCTTGGAACATGTGGTCCCTTATTTAATCTATCTAGCTGGATTCGAACCAACAACATCATGCGCCCAGAGCATGTGACCTACCAGATTGGCCTATAGATAGATACGGGAGCGGTGGGATTCGAACCCACATTACGTTATGACGTAAATAGGAATCAACTGTGCTTTAGAGCGGTTAATAGAACCAATCCATGCACTCCCGTTTAAATAATTAGTTCTGATTAATTCTTTCCATATCTTCGAGAATTGGTTTCAACCTTTCCCACCTTTCTCTCCACTGTGTAGGTTTGGATTTGGAGAAGAACCAATGGATAACTTTGTGGGTGAGCTGATTGACAAAGACAAAGTTATCTTCGTTCGACAAATCCTCGTAATGCGTCTCGTCAAGATCCTTATGGTGAAGGTTAGCACAACGAGTTAACTTCTGACCAGTAACTGGGTCAACTTTCTGTTCATGCCTAACTTTATCTCTAAAGTCTTTCCATTTCTTAGTTGATCTGAATTTCGTCTTAGCTTTCTGATTATTCTGTCTCATACAATACCATATCTATGAAGGATATTTAGTTCTTTAACATATTCTCTATGTGGATAACCGCACGAGGTCTTGGTACAATCAGCTTCAGCCATTTCAGGATTCCAATATCTTCTGAATCCATAACCTAGATTCTGGTCAATTACCTTAGCTTCTACCTTATGACCTCTCTTTGCTCCTACTTTACGTAATAAATATAGAATTGTATGGTCATCAAGTGGTGTTTCCTCGATTAACTGGTCAGTTAAATACGGAATCATCTTGTCTGTAACTGTAGAACGATAACACATCCATTCACCTGCTGTAGCAACATCGTCCTGTGACGCAAGGAAATCATTACTTTCCATATTCTTAACGACCTGTTCTATATATTCAGGTTCATAAATACAATCGTCGTCAACTGTTATATCAATGAAATCTTCACCTTCATGACGTTTCCATGTAGGCAGAAACTTATCGTAAACTTTCTGGTCTTTCTCCTTGAAATATAGTGTAACCGGCATTTCTTTGAGAAACTGAGGGACATCTGCCATTCCATGAGGAAACTGCTCGTAACTTAGGTTAATTTCGATTTCGTCTGGTTTCACTGTCTGGTTAAGAATCGAATCCAAAGTAGGTTTGCAACTGTTAATTCTCTTAGACCATGTTGTCATTGATACGATAATCATTATTTATCTCCCTTCATATAATCTGGACAATAACCTGCTACAGGTCCCCCAATATATTCATCATTGTGTGGTTTGCAAACAGAGAAGACGTCTGGAACTTCATTCGGATCAAACGGCTTTGTTGATACATCTGGATATAATACTGCTGGATTTAAATCTTTGACACAATTATCATACTGTGCAATCCAAGTATCAAGCATTCTGTCTTCAAGTCTCTTAAGTCTATCTTCAATCTTGTCAGTTCGCAATTCTAAATCTTTAATCTTTGCTTCTTGTTCAGTCATTACTTTACCTCTTCGTAGCTTTGTAGCTTTGTAGCTTAGTTATTATTAAGTTCCTTATATAATTTATGTTTGTTACATCGTTACATCGTTACATGATATATTTATATTATTTACTTTATATTTATTCCATATATCAATAACTTCTTTACAATCTTCAAATAATTCAGAATTGCCAATAGACTGTAAATATTTAATATCTTCATTCGCATTACATTTATATTTATGACATAAAGAATGTAATCTGGCTTCGTCTTTAGACATACAACGTGTATTAAATTTATCTAATATCTCTATTGCCATAACCTTTGGGCAATTCTTTAGTTCTTCAAATCTACGAGTTAAATCATTAGTCTTACCAATCTTTAACTTATTGTTTGCACACTTTATTAAATATATACAACCTTGTTCACATGATTCATATAATCTTATACGTCCAAGTTTAAATGAAGAACTATTGTCATACTCATCAATTAACCTTTCAGTTATTTCGTTAATATAATCACTATCCTTTCGGTTATCAACTATTTCCTTAACTAGTTCTGTAAATTCGTTTACATTCTTCTTTATACAGATTTGCATTGATTTATAGTCATTCTTATTCGTCCACTGTTTCAACAATTCGTTTATTAATAACTGTGTTTCTTTGGTTTCCTTATCGTCTTTAAATGTAAATTCAATTAAATCTTCAAATGTTGCATTACAATACTTTAACTGTGCCTGCTTTCTATAATCCTTGGAACGTTGACTGTCATTACCAATTAAAGTCCAGTAAATGTTATTTCCGTTGTGTTCTCTATGAACGATGTATAATTTATTAAACATTGAAATACCTTTAATTAAGCTTTATATTATATATAGTATTCCCTTTGTCATTTCTCGTAGTAAATATAGCAATTTATGGTCATAATGTAAAGAAATGTAAACATTCTTCTGAGTATTTGGTTACGGCACACACGGCACACAGATCGGCACACACTTTACTATGTGCCGCTAAATACAATATACAGTATGACATGATTAAATTTGGGCATTGAGGCACAATATACAGCGTGGCACATAAGGCACACACATTTATTTCATGTTAAGGGTTTACATTTATTACGAGATTTATTATCTTTATATCATAAATATTATATGAATTATGTTTATGGTAGAAACAGACTAGCGATTAAATCTATATTCAAGGATAAAGATATAACAGAAGAAATGTCCAAATTCAAGGGCAGTTTCGAGCCATCTCTATATATTCCACGTTCTGTTTCTATTGTAGACAGGATGATATATTCTGGTAGATTCAATAAATTTAATGTTCATAACTTTGCCATGAATATGGTCATAGCATGTAATATAACATATCGTAATTTGCTCACATTTGGTCATTATAAGCTTGATTTAATTGACCCATATAAAGTTAAAGATGATATAAATACGGTCTTATTTAGCCACGTATATGCAATATATGGCAACGGTACAAGAGATCCTAACCTAATCGATATTAAAGAACTGTGTGATAGATGGAACAATAATTTCTTACATTATTATTTCGCTGCGGTTGGTTTATTAAACAAGAACATGGACGGAGATATACCAAACGAAATAATCAGAAATCGATTTGAACACGGTTATATCTATAAGATAAGGAAATCCAGAACTGAGAAAGAAGGTAGTAAACGAACAGATTGGTCATGGTTAAATAATAGAACACCAGCAGAAATTGCACATGAAATAATCAAACGTGGTATACATCATGACCGTAAATTAGAGAATGCATTTCAGAAGAGAAATATATCTATAACGTCTGTAAAGGATTGTATTAAATACATTAACGACCATGAGAAAGAATTTGTAACAGAGTGTTTAATAATACACTGGATTAAAGAATTTAATAATAAAGAAATTATCAGACTTTACTATGATTATTATATACATGGAACGATGGATAAAGATATTTGTATAACGACACTATGTAATTTAGGTTATAAACGTGAATGGATCGATCAATTTAACGGTCTATTAATAACATATCCTATTAGAAATGCCGTAGGCATTACTGATTAATGGTGCAACGCTCTATTAACGTGAATATATAAATATATAATAACAAATAATATATATAATAAAGGAAATGATGCGTTAGCAGACAGTGAGTAATAGAGTAACGCTCTATTAACGTGAATATATAAATATATAATAACAAATAATATATATAATAAAGGAAATAAATGATTCGTAAAGGTATAATAACAAAGGTCATGTTCAATAGACGTACAATGAACAAACAGATAACTGTCGTAGAACCAGATAAGTACGTTCCAGAAGCAAGACCTGTCCATAACAAGAAATGCACATATGACCCAGATAACCGTAAAGGTCATGGTCGTGGCGGTTATTTAAAGTACGGTTATGGTAAATAAATATGGGGGCGGGCGCACCCCCTAATAAATAATAATATTATATATTTACAAACACGTTCAAATTTACTATATTATAGGTTGTTACGGTCGTATATTTATAGTTTCTTCTCAATTGACATCAATAGATGGCCGTAACAATACAAATTTCACAATACACACACAAATACGCTCAATAAACAAAGAACCATGGCGAATGTCATGGTTTCTTTATTTGATAGCTAAACGTACCAAGGTTGACTGAATAAATATTTCTTCAAGAATAACCATTTACAAGACATGAATAATTAGCTATATTATGCACATAAACAATCAACAATGAGGAATTAAATATGGCAAAGCGCAAACATTCATTTCTTGACAACTATAACTTCAGTGATCGTAAGGTTGACATTGATGTAGTTATTAATGGCAAGACACGTAAGATTATCAACGTTCACATGCTTGATAATAAACCCAGAAGTTTCGAACTGTATGAACAGAAAGGCATGACTGAAATGGTATTATCGTTTAATGATGGTTATGCTGAATGTATGGAAGCATATAACAAGTTTATCGGATAATGTAATTCCTCATCATAGTACAGGGGTGACTGCGGAAATCTTTCTGTCACCTTTGGGTTTCCAAAGTCACCTCTTATTACTATATTATACACATAACAATTAACAAATGAGGAAATAAATATGAGACTTTATGTCGGTCAAACCTGGGAAGATAGAGCTAACAACGTTGACAAATGGTATGTCACACGTAGTCAGAAATGCGGCGCTAAGCACATTATTGACGGTACCCATGCTGAATGTATGGCTTACGTAAATGAGAAGCTTGGTGAAGCCGATATGCGCAATAAAGTTAAGTTCGACGCATTCGATGGTGTTCTCGTTTCTAAAGCAGAATACAAGGCTATGACTAAGGCTATGCGTCATGACAATACTAAGACATGGAGCGCCATTGCATATAGAGATCAGATTAAGATTAAGGTAACAGAATGTGCACCTCTTCCTGAAGGTGTGAGAGTAATTGATAGGATTTAATATGAACGAAGAATTTAAAGAAATAAATAATAAGATTATGGGTTATGCCTTGAAGAACAAGGGGTACCATAATCTACCGAGACCTCTACAGGGTCAGATATATGAGTGGTATGAACGTATGTGTCATGCTACTTATAACGAAGAAACACTACAACTGGGTAAATCAATAATCAAAGGAATCGTATGACTAAAGAACAACTATTAGAACATCTCAAATCTATCATTAATCCTGACGAATACGTTAAGGAGTTTATTCGACAGATTGAGAAATCAAAGTAATTTCTGTCTTATTATCCTATATTAGACAATAATACCTAGGCGATGAACCTAGGTATTTCTGTTATTTATCTTTGAATTGTACGACCAAATGCCTTATCACGGCTTCTATTAGATGATTCTCTATGACTTCTCTTTCTTGTAGTTTCATCTTTCATCTTCTCCCATGGCAATGGGTCATTTAACCATGATTGATATAAGTCAGGAACTCCATAATATTCTGCAAATCTATAACGAATATCTGGATCATTAGGCAATGATGCGAAAGTTTCTCTCAATTCTTTCTCGATTTGTCTATTACCAATATCCTTCCATTCTTCATTTGATAATTTAACACTATTCTGTGTAGTGAGATATGAGTTCATTCGCGGATCACTATTAGCTGATATCCTAGATTTGTCGTCTCTAATTACACGTTCCGCAATATCGGGTCTTCCTTGATTTAATGCAATGTCAATAATATCTTGCTTAGGAACAACAACTGCTTTACGACCCCTAGTAGATGTAGCGGGTCTAGTCTTATTGATTAAATATTCCCACTTATATTCATTCTCGTCAATTGCAGCATCGAGTTTACGAGAATATTTATCTTCCCATTGTTGTGGTCCAATAAATTCATCATTACGTAACCTACGTCCTGGAGGGTACATTTCACCTTGCCACCCTCTTTCTCCAGTTATATTCGTATAGTTTCGGTTATGTGGTACAGTATTTGTTCGCATAGCTTGTCTACCTGTATTCTGAATATTTGAACCTGTATTTGTATATTGATGAGGTCCAATTACTTCTTCACCAGGCACTGCAATTTGTGTTCTGTTTATTCTACCACGTGTAGATAAGCCTTCTCTAGGAACGGAACTATTTGGTAATGCTTCTTCTGTATATAACTTCCTGGCATACGGATAATTATACTTCCATCCAGTCTTTGCATTTGCCCAACTAGATGGTGTTAAAGCTTCCTTCAAGTTATTCGGAATTGGTTTACCAGTTGTAGGATGCTTGATATAAGGCATAGGAACGCCTAACATGACAGCTTCCTTCGCATAGTCGCTTATGTCACCGTCATTTCTGTAAGTTCCATAGAACGGTATTACGTCCTCAGCTGCAAGTTTCAATGTTTCGAGTGCAGAACCTTCAGGATTGTCATGAAAGTTCTTCAATGCACGTGCACCTGGAAGACTAAGAATTGTCTCCAGTATATTCTGTTTAATCTTGTCTTTATCTATATAGATTATTGGTCTGTCTTCTCTATATGGTTCCATGATTTATCCTTAAATTGTTTCTAAATGTACGTATGGTGAAATGTTGAAATCGTCGTTCCTGTGACCATAATGTAACCCAGCCAGGTGTTCTACAGCCCAACCAGCAACGGAGGCCTTAGAAGGCTTAATATGCGCGAATAACAAGCCGTTCTTGAATAATGTGTCAGCCATATCCTTACTTAATATCTCGGAACCATAACAACCATCATGTACAATTCCGGAAATATTGTAACCAGGGTTATTGTCGTCCCATACAGGTAAATACCATCTGAATATCTTAGGAACTGACAATCCGTCGGTCATTGCGTCTTTATCGACAATTATTCTGAATTTAACGTCATTCAGTTCGAAATCTAACCACACGTTCTCGTCAAGAACATACAAGTCGTTAATCATATGGTATCTGCATGTACCGCTGTGACCTAATATCTTCATAATATCTCCAGTTCGGTTATGTTATTGACCTTTATGATATGAATTAATACCTTCAACGTTGCGACGGAATTGATTAGGATGTTTCCGTGTTTCTTACCCACGAGAATACAGCCGTTACTGTCAGACATTACGTTGCCTTGATGAATCCTGAATCCTCTTGAAGCAGGTATCTCGTCATTATATATCAACGGTAGCTCACATTTGAATCGTGGACTCATGTTTATCTCTAACCTATATAAACCCTTAGGTAACTTCCCGGGGTCCATAGAATCGCAAATAAACACGTTATCGATATATAACTTGTTATCCTTCTTTACAAGTCTCATTTACCGCTCCAGTCTTTAGGATCGAAGAACCAAGCACCCAATGTCAAGAATATAATAATGAACAATAAAGTCTTCATTTCTTTCCTTTAACTGCTTCGACTAGACTATCCAGTTTGGTAGCGACTATTGCAAGATTCTGGTTAACTGCTTCGACTTGTTTACGTAAATCTTCCAATAGAACATCACGATGGTTATTGTCTGCCTTAATCTGGTTAATTTCCCAATCGTGTCTCATGAGCTTATCATGTAAATCCTGAGAATCTTTATCACGTTCGTCTTTCGTAACCTTCCTTGCAGCTTCTACTTGTCTGAATTTGAAATAAAGATAACCAAGGCCAAGTATGACAATCACAATTGGCACGGCACCAGGAGGTATAGCTTCCAAGATAGAACCTAATATTGATTCACTCATAATGTGCTACCTACCCTACCAACTTCAATAGAAGTAAACGAAATCTTTACATTACCGTTATCCTGCCAAATAGCAATCTGTGTATTAGACGTTGGACCTATTTGCGCAATACCCTGGTAAACAATTGCTTTATGTACTGATGGGTCAAATATAGTAGAACCAGAATCCACGCCAAATCGTCTACTTGGTGTATAATAAGCAGATTCAGCAATATAAGCAGCCGGATGAATTACCATACTATTATCAGTACTTATGACAGTTTCAGTTCCAATAAACGTAATAGTGCTAGACATACCAGATGCAGTGTAAATAAGTGCAAGTTCGTAAGTATCATTTGGATTATGTCTACATGCTAGTTTATAAGCACCTGCAAAGTCAGCACCTGTTAATATCGTAAAGTTGTTAGATTGAGCAGTCGGCGCATCGTATATGCCACCTGGTAAGTTAGTCTGAATAGCATTGTTCTGGTTAATATGCAAGTTACGGCCAACAGTGTATTTCCAGCTAATCTGGTTGTCATTGTTGATATTGATGCCTTGTCCAGCAGTATATGTAGCAGGAGTACTCCATTCGTAATATGGAGCATATTGTCCACCAGGTTCTACAACTGTCAATACTTTACCGGCATCACCTGTAGCAGGTTTCTTGACCATAGTTACATTACTGTTCTCGTTATTGAACGTGATACCGGACATAGCGCCAGTTGAACTATTCTCGTAAATAGTCATCAAGTTCTTGTGTACAGTGCTTGTACCTTCATATACTTTAATTTCAGACTTTGCTGTTACATCAGTAGAAGCAGCAGCCCCGATATTCTCTCTAGCCTGAGCCTGTTCTGTTGAGGTGAAATCTTGCTGCAAATTAACTGCGACTTTGTTCTGTTTCATAATAAACTCCTGTAAATCTTATAGAATAATTAGAATTACTTCCAATCTTGTGGAATTTGATCAAGATATGCGCGCGGTCCACAATTTCTGAACGCTTGACCATGTCTTGCTGGAGGCGTTGCTTGACGAGAAGCCTGTAGATATAGGTCATAACCGCTTCTATCAGTGACTCCAACAGTACCCGCGAATGCATAACTTAAATCTGTAACTTTAGAAGTATTAAAGAGTGGTAACGTTGTCAATTTAGAACAACCTTCGACAAATCTTTCCATATCTTCAACATTTGAAGTATTAAAGTGTGGAATATTCTTTAAATATATACAATTACTAAACATACTAGACATATCTGTTACTTTAGAAGTATCAAATAAAGGAACTATTTCAAGAGTATCACAACTGCTGAACATAGAGCTCATAACTATTACTTTAGAAGTATCAAATAATGGAACAGATATTAAACTATCACAATTGTTAAACATAGCATTCATATTAGTTACATTAGACGTATCAAATAATGGAACAGAGGTTAAACTATCACATGTGTTAAACATAGATTCCATATGAATAACTTTAGAAGTATCAAATAATGGAACTGATGTAAGTGAAGAACATCCATAGAACGCAGCTTCCATATTTGTTACATTAGAAGTATCAAATAATGGAACTGATGTAAGTGAAGAACACCCACCAAACATAGAATCCATATCTGTTACACTAGATGTATCGAATAAAGGTACCCTAGTAAGTAAAGAACAACCAGCAAACATACCAGCCATATATGTTACACTAGATGTATCGAATAAAGGTACAGTGGTAAGAGAACAACGAGCAAACATTAGATCCATGTTTGTAATACCAGTTGTATTGGCACCTAATACTTCAATTACGTTATTAGAACGATTTAGTAAACGGAAGAAACTATTACCGCTCTTATAAACATCATATACGTCAGTAGTTCCAGAAACTAATGTAGCAGTTTCATAATAGGCAGTATCAGGATAGTCAGGTGTAGCTTCTACTTTAATAGGAACCTCACCATCATTTGTACGTACTCTGACTGTGTTTGGTGGTAAATTCAACGGGTTATATGGGTCGTTATAATCAAACCATCTAGTATTATATCTTAATGTATTATTTCCATAAGTTAATATCATATAAACTCCGTATTAATCATGTAAATAATAAGTTGAAGTGTATATATCACCATATACATAATCACCTTGTCCAGGTTCCATACCCTGAGCAACGTAACCAATATTTAATGGTAATCTGTTACTATCTGAAAGAAGTGATTGAATTGCATCCCAATCTAATGCAAATTCTATAACGTTTGATAAACTAGAACCACCAGGTTCCAAATCTGAATTATTTGAAATTACATGACTAGAAGAAATCCATTGAATTGTTTGACTAATATCCACTGTTCTATTAGTTAAAGTAACTCTAGGGGTTATCTTACAGTCATGAGCATATAACGGATTAAATCCATCTGGCCTTCTATTGAATGTAGCCCATGCCTTAACATATACTGGATAACCAATAGTAGACGTTTCCAAACCAGATTCATGTGACCATAAATCTCCATTACCTTCATAGGCAACAACATGCCCATTATAAATCCTATTGCTAATCCAATGACTGTTCTTCTTCAATATGATATTACTGTGTTTAAGCATATTATACCGTTATTATATAGTTAAATTGTGCCTTAAGCTCAAGTGCCACCCCAGTTAGAAGGTATCTGAGCTAACTCTGCAGCACCAGTTGTTGTATTAGAACCACAATTTCTGAATGTAGCATTATGATAAGCTGGTGGTGTTGTTTGAGTTGATGCTTGTTGATATAAAGCTAATGCACCAGATGTTACACGGGTACAACCATCGAACATATAACTCATATTAGTAATATTAGATGTATCAAATAAAGGTATAGATGTAAGTGCAGAGCAGTTATAGAACATACTTTCTACATCTGTTACATTTGAAGTATCAAATAAAGCTACAGATGTAAGTGAATAACATTCAGCGAACATACTACCCATATTTGTTACATTTGAAGTATTCGCTCCAAGTATTTCAACTACATTACAAGCTATATACTTATCATTGTAATAGAATAAATGATAGAAATCTGTTCCACTCTTATATACATCATAAACATCAGTTGTTCCTGATACTAATGTAGCAGTTTCATATGTTGTCTCCCAGTTCTTAGTTGGTGGGTTTCCATCACTAGTTCTAACTCTAACTGTGTTTGGTGGTAATCCTAACGGGTTATACGGATCTACTGGAGGCGCTTCATTAAATACACCAGAAACTAAAGAATTCTGAGCAGGCATAGAGAATGAAGTTCCGGTTATTTGAGAACCGTTGACTGTTATATAGTCAAGTGTGTAATCGGTATTTGGTGTAGCAATAACGTTAACGGTATCATTCGCATGAGCAGTAGCTGGGCCACTGAGTGTACCATTGGCTACCTGTGAATAGGTAATATTATAAATAGGTGGTTCGTACTTACAAAGAAACGAATTACCAATAGTCATTAATTTGTTGTTGTTTGTAAAGATCTTTGCCATATTAAACCTTTGTTAATTTCATTTCCGTGAACGTTATAATCTGTGATTTATAGTCTTCCAACGTTCCCAAAGAAATCCATATATAATAGTTTGTATTACTATTTAAATTAACAGTACCTGTTTGTTCCATTGATATAGCAGTTCCCCAGTTATCATGGTTATACATTAATATACCCTGAGAACGGCTACCTTCATAGGTATTTGTAGTATTAATACTCAATGAAGTATCAAACCAGACGCCTAACTTTCTATATGAGTCTGAAGAATTGGAATTCCAGAAATCTAAACCGGTTGGTGCATTCCATTTAAGACTAAATGTATAATTACCAGACTCTGTTGGTTGATAACGCCTATAAATCAATTCGTTCCAGTTACCAACACCATAAAGGTTTAACGTATTATTATTTGTAACGTTTATAGTATTATTGGAAACTGATTTAGGTGCTATTGTCCAAGCAGACATCGGCAATAGATTAATGTCTGATTCAGCAAATATCTTATTAGAACCGAGATAAACCTCGGAAATCTTGTTAGACCCGAGATATATCTCTTTATATTTGTTATTTCCTATATAGATACTCATATTAAGTCTCTGGAATTAAATAGATTACGGTTGCTACCGGGTTTGCAGGTAATGCAGTAACAGAAACAATATCAGTAATTCCTGCCGTAGTAATCCAGTCAATAGAACCAGCATTACCTTCTGTTATAGAAATACAGTTACCGCCCGTTACAGGAGAAATCTCCATTTCTAAAGTTTCTGGTTTATTCTCTATATATGCAGGAGAATCTACAGCTGTAACTGCCCAGTCTGATTGAACGATTGAAGATGCAATAGCCTGAGAAACCTCAATGTCTGTAGCATATTGAGATAAATCTGGTTTATTCTTGATATACGTTTGAGCAGCAGAATTAGTTTCGTTCCAATCTACTTGAATACCTCTCCAACTAAAGTTATGATTGAGAACACCAGGAACATTATCTGAACCTACATAAGCAATAGTATCATCAGAAGGTCCATTACTATCAACTTTCCAGAACCAGAAATATATATCTATTACTGTATTAGAATATTTACCATTGTCATATTCACTTTGTTCATATTCACTAGATATAGGCACAGTAGTGAAACATACTTCAAAGTGTGAACCTACTCGCGCTGCTCTACTACATCTATAAATATATCTACGATTATACACTGTAGCATCATAGAACAAATCAAATTCTGTATGACCTTCACATAAAGCTCTTAAATCACCGTAAGTAACTTGTGATGTTGATGAACTATCTGTTATAACTTTAACATAAGAGTCGGAACCTGGTGTAATACCAGTTACAGATATTACGTCGTTACTATCAATAGAAATATATTGACCAGCAGTATAAGTTGTACCACCTTCAGAATGAATAGGATAGTTATTGATAGAAATAACCTCATCTTCACTATTTAACTGAACTGTAGGTATCAGACCAGTAACTAATTCAAGACCATCCTGTAATTCTGTCTTGGTTGCAAGACCAGAAATATCTGGAATAGCAGAAGCTAATGCAACTGTATCATCAACAGAAATAACGTCATTAGTTATATCAATACCATTACCCGCGGTATATGTAGAACCACCTCCTTGGTCAGTTCCAAGGATTTGGTCGTTTCCGACGCCTACCAGTCTATCGTTATATGTATAAGCTTTCATTGTTTACCTCTGAATGAAGTGATGTTGCTCATGATTAGTCAATGATTCTGAATTCTATCTTTGATAGTAATGTCGAATCTAAAGTACTATCTGGACCAACTCTCTTAAAGGTTATGTATTTACCATAGCCTGAGCCTGTACCAGCTGCATTCTGGATAATACTTAGATTGTATGTACCAACAGGTACACTAGCTGTTCCGTGACCATCATCGTTAGGATTGACCCAGTTACCATTACTACCATCAATTAAACCAGGACCTTGACCAGCAATAGAATTAGCATACTGTAACTGTAAAGAGAAACAAGTAAATCCTTCTTCTTTAACAATTATTTGTAAAGTCTTTCCTACACCATCATATCCATCTGGATAATTAGGACCTTCCCAGGTTGCGAAGTTGTTAGAAATAGTTGCATTACTTGCATTCATTACGAATCCTGCAGGTGCATCCGGTTTCTTCAGCCACTTGTCAGTAGCTACATTCTTCAATACTTTATCGTTATATGTATAAACTTTCATTGTTTACCTCTGAATAGAACCAAATGATTATTTCCAATCAGAAGGAATCTGATTATATACGTCCATTCCACCAGGTGCACTTACGCCGCAACCATTGAATGTTTGAGTATGCGAAGTGATTTGATTACCTAATGCATTTAAACTATTATACATTTCAAGAACTCCTGTACCAATTAAGAAACATTCTTTGAACATACTATCTACATTGGTTAATGAAGAAATTATTAAATTAGGCATTACGAGCATATGTCCACAACCTTTGAACATATTACTAGCATTAGTTACATTTGGTGCATATATAGAAGCAATTGAAGTTAATTGATTATTATCAACACACATATCACTTGTATTTGTTACATTTGGTGCGTATATATCGCCAATAGAAGTTATAGAAGAACCAGCAAAGAAATTATATAACGAAGTAGTATCAGGAAGATACAGATTTCCTACAGTACCTGTTAAACTAGTCAATGCTGATGGTACTGCTGTCAGCCCTGTACCATTAGCCCCAAGTAAACCAGTAATAGCACCTTTACTAAATGAATTAATGGTCGAATCAGAAGGGAAAGTAATATCGTAAATATCTCCTTCTACTTGTGTAACAGTAATTGACGGATCTCCTGACCATGAAGAACCGAGTTTAACTCTGAATGTCTTAGCTGGAAGATTATATGGATTATAATTCGGTCCTTCCGGTTTCTTCAGCCACTTGTCAGTAGCTACATTCTTTAATACCTTATCGTTGTATGTGTAAACGGTTATTGCCATAATAAATTATCCTTTAAATTTCTTGTATAATAATTAGCTGATGCTAACTGCGTAAATTAAATCTGCAGCATTTGTGTCAGAAGTATATCCCAAATCTGTTTCAACTCCGTCTTTCACACCTGCAACGTGAACAGTGACTGTCATAGAACCGCCGCCATACCATTTACCAGTATGAACCTGAACTGTGGATGGAACATCATCTGAAGTAAAGTTGATGTCGATAGCTGTGCCATAGAAAGACTTTCCCTGGTCATTATTATCCCACTGGATTGCTGTATCTTTATCGGTAGAAGAAGCTTCATGCCAACTGCCATCATAATACCACAAAGAAGTAACCTGAGTTGTAGTAGCTTGCACTCCGTTAATCTTTAACCCTGCCATATTGAAGTTATCATTACTTGACCAAGTGATATGAACTTTATATGAATCATAGCCTGATGGTAATCTGTAAACGAGAGAAGAACCTACATAGGCCTCAAGAACTTGCTTGTTGCCTACATAGATTTCTTTAACTTCTTGATTGTTTATATTGAAACTCATGTTAAGCCTCGACTATTAAGTAGAGAACGTCTTGAGTTGGCGACGCAGGTAATCCAGTAACAACCTGAACATCTGTAATTCCTGTCAACAGATCCTGTTTACCAGAAACTGCTTCTGTAATTTCTGTTGTTACTTCGGTATCTGTAACGAAATTAGAAACATCAGGAATTGCGGATGCTAATGCATAATTTGCAAGGTTAACCTCTTCAAACGTTACATCTTCAGTATCAGGCAATTCTGGAATTAAACCAGTAGCAGCTTGGACACCTGTAACGACTGCATTGTAAACTTCTGTATGTGTTGCATAAGAAGTAACATCTGGAATTGCTGATGCTAATGCATAATTTGCAAGGTCAACCTCTTCAAACGTTACGTCTTCAGTATCTGGAATTTCAATACCGGTTACAGAAATTGTAATATCAGAAACACCCGTAACTATTGCTATGTTAGTACCAGCCTTTATTTCGAGTGCATCCATTTCTACAATTTCAGGTAACGGTTCAAGACCAGTTACAGAAATTTCATCATTCTCGATAGAGATATAATCACCAGCTGTATAGGTTGTTCCACCAGTTCCAGCAATTTCATGATTATTGATTGCAGTAACCTGATCATCACCATTTAACTGAACGGTTGGAATAGTAGCTTCAACATCAGAGAGTTCAGATTTAGTAGCAAATCCAGTTACAACAGGAATTGCAGAAACCTGTGCAAACTGAGTGATGTCAAGTTCTTCAAATTGAACTTCTTCAGATTCAGGTATCAATGCCGTTACTTCAGATTCGGTTACAAAGTCAGTAACAGAACTTGCAATGGCTTCAGAAACTTCAACATCAGTGGCATAGCCTTCAGGTACCGAAGTTAAATATCCCTGATTACCAACCCATGTCTTAGTGGCCATATCGGAAGTATCTGGGATTGCAGAAACCTGTGCAAACTGTGTAATATCGAGCTCTTCAAATTGAACTTCTTCAGAATCTGGAATTAATGCAGTAACCTGTTCTTCAGTTACGAAATCAGAAACATCAGGAATTAAACCTGTAGCAGCCTGAACACCAGTTACAACTGCATTGTAGACTTCTGCTTCTGTTGCAAATCCAGTAATAGGTCCAATATTAGACGAAATAACGATAGTGTTATTGACAATATCAATTCCTATATTCTCACCAGCAACTAAGTCATATTCTTCAGGTTTGTGTTTGATATAAGAAGGTTCTGTTGTATTATCCTCAGTCCAGTCACTCTGAACTTGTGCATCAGGAATGATACCAGTTACATAATTGATTGCAGTAACAATTGCAGAATTAACCTCTGCATCAGTTGCATAATCACTCAAATCATTACCAGATGCAGCAATGATAAGGTCAGAACCAGAAACGGTAATTGTAATATTGTCACCTGCAACAACATTGTAATTATCTGGTTTATTCTGAATATATGCTGGGTCAGTTATATCAGTCTCGGTCCAGTCAGACTGTACTTGAGCTGCAGGAATTGCAGTAACAACAGACTGAATTGCAGTAACCAATTCGTTCTCTGTAACGTAATCATTGAAGATAGACGGGTCAACAGAAATGACATTATTTAGAATTTGAATTCCCCACCCTGCGTCATATTCTGCACCCGCACCACCAGAAACTCCAGCACCGACAGAACCGATTGCATGAATTTCAATGAAGAGGTCATTAACTGTACCTTCGAGACCAGAGAAGAATATGTAATAATCAGTATCAGAATTCAACTTATAAAGATCATAAGAAATTTCGAAATACTGAGATTCTGTGATAGATTTATCAACATTGATATTGATATTATTGAATGTAATATATTCAATGTAAGAGATATTACTATATACATTGTTAGGAGTTGTCTGGTTATAACAACCTCTAACAGTAACATGATAAGAACTGCCTTTCTTTAACTTAATCTTACCATCATTTGTTACGTCGATTGTACCCTTGGTACGTGCCATGATTGCAGCACCAGAAACCGCAGTTGAATAGAACTGCCCATAGTCACCGATACCAGTAATAGCAGAAACAACCTCGATTAATTCGTCATGTGTAACGTAAATATCTAAATCTGGCTTATTCTGAATGTAAGAAGGATCAGAAGTATCAGTTTCATCCCAGTCAGACTGTACTTGAGCGTCAGGAATAATACTGGTTACATAGTTGACTGCAGTTACTATTGCTTCATTAACTTCGGAGTGTGTAGTAAAGTCAGAAACGTCTGGAATTGCAGATGCCAAGGCATAGTCTGCTAAATTAATTTCCTCAAATTCTACTTCCTCAGAATCTGGAATTGCTCCAGTTGCAACTTGAACAGCAGTGACCGTTGCGTCATATACGTCTGCATTTGTGGCATAATCACCTTCAGGTTGCAAACCAGTAACTGTGATTGTATTGTCTACAATAGAAACATACTGACCAGCTTCTAATGGGTCAGGAATTACAGAAGTAGCTAACTGAACACCAGTTACGACAGCTTCATAAACTTCAGTATGAGTAGTGAAATCAGAAACATCAGGAATAGCAGAAGCTAATGCATAATCATCGAGGTTAATCTCTTCGAATTCAACCTCTTCCTCTTCTGGTAATTCCGGAATTAAACCTGTAGCTGTCTGAACTGCTGTAACCGTTGCTTCGTAAACTTCTGTATGCGTTGTGTATTCGCTCAAATCAATAGACGATACAGCAGATACAACTTCGTCATGAGTTGCATAGATAGATAAATCTGGTTTGTTCTGGATGTATGCAGGACTAGATTCATCTGTTTCATCCCAGTCAGACTGTACCTGGGTTGTTGGCATTGCACCAGTAACGAAATCGATTGCGGTTACGATAGATTCGTAAACATCTGTATGCGTTGTATAATCGTTGAATATATCTGGATCAACAGAAATTACAGAAGAAACGATATTAATGCCCCAACCTTCCTGATATTTAAAGTCAGGATCGAGAATGGAGAGGTTGCTTAAACTATGAATTTCTACAGTAAGGTTACTGACTTTACCTGCACTAGCTGCAAATGCGATATAATAGTCTGTATCATTAGACAGCTTGAATATATCGTAAGAAATCTCGAAATTCTGTGGGTCTGTAATCGTATTATCTACATTAACCTGGAAAGGAGTAAACGTAGAATATTCAATATAGTTTAATGTATTGATGCTGTTACTGATATCGGTACAGACATATGCACCTCTGACAGTGATATGGTAAGAATTACCTTTATGTAACTTAATCTTACCATCTAAAGTAGTATCTAAGTTACCCTTGATACGATACATGTTAGCACCAGTAATGACGTCTTCAGTTGCCATATACTGACCGTATTCGAGATGACCTAAATCAGAAAGGTCAATACTGAATGTCTTGGTGTTAGTTTCTTCGTCAATATGGGTTGTAATACTGATAGTAGAAGCAGGAGAGACAATATCGACATTAGGAACTTCTTCAGGAAGGTCAATTTCCTGATAAATAACCTCCATTTCGCCGTTCTCGTTCTGTATAATTGCAGAAACGGTTTGAGTAGGTGTGAGAGTTACAGAATAAGGTTCCTGTTTATCCTTCTTGTTCTCTAATGCATCATTAATATCGTCAATCTGACCCTGAAGACCAGTAACTGCAGATACCAATGTTTCTTCTAATTCGTTAATTCTCTCTGTATTAGAAATAACCGCACCACCGTCTGCTGGGGTGACGTTATAACGCGACATAATCAGATTACCATAACGGTTATATACATAAACGTCATAGGCATTGTCTGGATTTGCCAATACAATATTTGAACCAAGGGAATCTAATGGAATCTGGAAAGGATGTAATGTTCCAGCGAAATCAGATGCACAGTAGTATTTATTACGTGTGCCTGCAATATAGACCTCAATGTAACCATCTGTTAACGGTTTGCCGGCTGAATTGGTTAATTCGAAGCATGGATCAAGTAAATAAGCCCATTTAAGCTCTTCATCTCGTGTGACCATATCAATTTATCTCCTAAATCCTAAGCTGTTACTGCATGTAACGATATGATTTATTTCTATTGTAATAATTAGAGTATATAAGAAATAATAGAATTACAGAATATTTAGAAATGTAAACAAATATTTGCAGAAATTGCTATATTTAATTCTATAAATATATACAGAGGTTAACAATGGAAGCATTACGATGGAAATCACCTGGAAGAAAGCGTCAGGTTGGAATTAAATATAATGACCCTTCATATGTCATCGGTTATGACCTTGACAATGAAGATTTCACAAATATTATTATCAAATTGAAGAACAAGGAAGAACTCAGTAACCAGGAAGACAAGAGATACGGTGAATATGTATTGACCGTTATCGAAATGGTATTGGAGAATTCAAAGTTTAAGAACAAGACAACAGAAGAGAAATACGAGATGAGAGACCAAATGTATTATGAACTTTGCAATGGTCTCCTTTCTTATAAACCGGAGAAGAAATCGAATATATACAGTTATGCATACAGGATAGCCTATGTCGCAGGTATACATTACTTTACGAACAAGGAGAAGGATAGAAAGAAGTCTGAATCTATCATGGAGCACTGTATGGAAGAATTACAGGAATATTTAGATTCCATTACAGACCACAAGAAGAAATCTTATAACAAGGAATAACATGAGTACATTAAATCCACAAATATTAGCAGTTCCAGGTGACAATTTCGCATGCGGAGTTTATAGAATTATCAATCCTACTATATTATTACAACAAACTGGGTTAGATATTACTTTAGCACCTGCAGGTAAATTTAGATTTACAAATTACGATGTATTATATACACAACGTATTGTATCTGAAAGTTCACTTAAGTCATTAAAGAATGTAAAGGACAGAACAGGTATCAAGATAATCGTTGATTTCGACGATTTGACATGGACATATAATGGTCAAGGATTACCAGAATATAACATCGTCAGGACTAAGGTAAATACAGATGCAAATAAGTTGGCAATGGACACTTATGCAAGAGACGTAATTGACTTTGCTACATGTACGACTGAATCGATAAAGGAAGCATTGTCTGTATATATTGACCCTAGCAAGATTAAGATTATACCAAACAGATTACCAGTCAACGAGTGGTTATTTGATACTGCTACGACTATGCCTGCTGATGATATATTCTTCTATGCTGGTTCTGCTACCCATTACGACAATGTAAATAAGTTACCTGGTGATTTCAGTAACGGTTGGATTAAATATTTACAGAATAAGAAGGTAATAACCATGGGTGAACCTCCATATTTCTTGAAACCTGCAGCAAAGGTACCAGTATGCCCAATGCAAGTATATGCACGTAATTTCCATAATTATGCACGTAGTTGTAAATTTATTATTGCACCGTTGGCAGAGAACTTCTTTAACAAATGTAAGAGTAATCTCAAATATTTGGAATCATGTGCTGTTGGACGTGTATGTTTAGTTACAGACTTCCAAGGATCACCATATAGCGATGCACATGAATACCAGAAGGTTCCAGTTAACGCTACTGCACAGACAATCGAATATATCGTTGAACGTGCAAAGAAACATTACGGTGAGATATTGAAATATCAGTACGACTATGTAAAGAACTATTGGTTAAATAACCATATTAACGAGTATAAAGATATATTGAAATGACATGAGTAATAGAACGCTCTATTAACGTGAATATATAAATATATAATAATAATATATATAATAAAGAAACCCCAAGAGGAACTTCCTCGAGGGGTTATTTATTTATTCCTTGTCGTTAAATATTACATTGTAACGAGGTTTGGCTGAGCGTCCTTAACGAGAACAAGAGCAGCACAACGTGGTTCAATGCACTGAGAAACAGATGCAACAGTCCAACGAGTGGTGTTCGTACCCTTAAGAATGTCAACAACGCGACCTTCGTGAACGTAGATACCTTCGATAGATTCAGATGTCTGATCGGCATTAGACCAGTCGAGATTCTTGAAAGTATCGAATTCCTGAGCACCTTCGGTACGGATGATACCCATGTAGTAAGTACCTGCAGCGATTGGGTTAACGAGCTTTGCGTTTGCGAAATCAGCAAGAGCAACGTTAGAACCGTCAGCCTTGACAGCTTCCTTAGTTCCCTGACCGGTTAAATCAACAGCGCGAACCTTGACTTCACCAGCAGTTGCATCTTCGATAGCAATGAATGCCTTGTTGAAGGACATCTTGTTACCAACGAGGTTAGCAGCATAGATACCGTCGACGAACAACGGAGTACCAGCTGGGATAACTTCAGTGACACCAGAGAGCTTCAATGTTGCAGTAACAGCACCTTCAGCCTGAACGAAACCAGAGACAGTTGCAGAAGTGAGTTCATTTGCAAGGTCTGCAGAAATTTCGATAGATGGGAGGAATTGCTGTTCACGGAATTCAGTACCAGCGAATGCACCGAACATACCCTTAGAGGCAATCGGATCAGCATTGACCGGATCGAAACCCTTACCAACAGTTGCGAGAACGGAGTCAATCATCGGATCGATGAAGCCGTATCTCTTGTCAGAAGTGATAGAACCCAATGCACGGGAA
>AUXO015273201.1_pt1 | contig 21354 bp, 32 predicted proteins | sample 768731 | NCBI WGS metagenome assembly AUXO01 (sample SAMN02715735, study PRJNA202380) | gut metagenome | biome: sheep rumen | host: Ovis aries | place: New Zealand: Palmerston North
AATAATAATTCAAAAAAAGAATTAGTTGCAATAAGTCCAATAGATACAAATCAAATTAAAGAATGGTTAGAAGGAAATAATTTATTAGATAAAGCAAGGTTATATGAATTTTAGTGAAAGGAGAAAATATGAGGGAGATAAAATTTAAAAATATGTTAAGTATATTTAAGAAAAAAGAGAAAGAAGAGAATAAAGAAAATAGTGAACTTGAAAATGTGAAAATGATAGCTGTACCAGATATAAGAAATTATATGATAAAAGGATATGAAGAAATAAGAGAGGTAAAGCAACAAAAAGAAAATCTAGAAGAGAAAGTAAGAAAATTAAAAGAAGAAGCAAACAAAAATGAGCAATTATACAATGCTCAATTGATAGTATCTCAAGAATTAACAACTAGAAATAAAGAATTAGAAAATCAATTAAGTTGGGCTAAAGACCAAGAAGATACTCAAACAAGACTGAGAGAATTTGACAATAAAGAGAATAGAAAAATAATAGATGAGCTAAAAGAAGAAAAATATATTTTAGAAGAAAAATTAAAAAACAAAGAAAATATAACAAGAAAACAAATTAAAGAAGAATTAATTAAAAAAATAGAAGATACAAAAGGCAGATTAAGCAAAGAAATAGTTATAGATAAAATTAAAGAAATGTAAAGGAGAAAGTATGTGTATTATTTTATAAGATTATATGAAGTTAATGAAGAACGATGTGATAATAGAGATTTGATAAGTGAGGATGTTTTTGAATCAGAGAATAGAGAAACAGCTAAAAAACATTGTATAGATACATATGGAAACTATCCTTTTGCAAAATCTAAAAATAATAATAGATATTTTTATTTAACAGATAGCTCATTGTATTGGTATGAATATCATCATAAAACAACAAAAATTATATGTGATTATTGTAATAAAGAAATAGAAATATTGGAGAAAGATAAAATCCATAATAAATTTGGAGAATATTGTTCTTATGAATGTAAAGAAAAACATTATAACGAATTAGTAAATACTATTGATAATGAAGATTTATGGATATCAGAAGCGGAGCATTTAGGAGTACCAAAAGACAATGATTATAATTTAGTAGGATACATATATAAAATTACCAATAAACATACATTAAAATGTTATGTCGGAAAAACAATAAAACCTCCAATATTCAGATGGTGGCAACATTTAAAAGTAGATGGCAAATTTGAAAGAGCCAATATATCAGACTTAGTATTTGAGGTATTAGAAATAGTTACATATGAGGAAAAGAAGGAAAATAAGAAATATAAATGTGGAGCAGATAAATTAAGCGATAAAGAAGCATATTATATAAAATTATATAACTGCATTGAAGAAGGGTATAACATAAAAAACGAGTTAGAGAAAGGAGAACAAAGCTAATGAGTATGAGTAATTTTAGCAAAGAAGAAATGTTGACATTTAATACAAATAATTGGCATAAATGCACAGAAATAATTGAAAAATATTGGAATTGCGATTATGGAACTTGTGAAATATGTAAAGAAAAAAACGGAACAGAAACATTAGAACTAACTACAGGTGGTTGGAGTGAAAATGAAAGAATATTAAATGAAATATGCGATACAATGTTTTGGTTTTTATGGTGGCAAGAAAGTAAAAGAGGTGGATATTATAAATTTATATATACGGAAAAAATCTCAGTATAAGATAGAATAAAAAGTAAAGGAGTTAGGTTGGAATGAGTAAAACAATAAAAATAATAGATTTATTAAATAAAATAGCAAATAGAGAAGAAGTTCCAGAAAAAATAAAATATTATAATAGAAATTTAAAAGGAACTGATATTATGCTATGTTGTAAAGAAAATATTATAGTCAAATTGAATTGTGAAAGTATTTATTTGAATGATGAAGTAGAAATAATAGAAGAACAAGAAGAAATAGATATACAAGAGTTAAAAGAATTGTTATTAGACCAATTAAGAGAAAGAAAATATACTAATGCAGATATTTATATGCTAGGTACACAAATAAATGCGTTAATTAAAGCAGTAAAGCAACTAGACCAAAAGATAAATGACCAATAAATACATATCATCATTAAGATGTATATAAAAGTAAAAAGGAGGATTAGCAATGAATCCTAAAGAGGAAATTATAAGAAGTTTTGAAAAAACTGTAGAGGAAGAATTAAAAAAGCTAGATGAAATAGAAAGCAAAGAAGAGCAAATAGAAAAGTTTGATGTAATATTTAATATACATAAAATACTAGAAAACTACGATGAATTAAGACCTACACTAATAAAGTTTTTTAGAGAAAAAAGAAATAAAGATACATTGGAAAGATAGGTGTTACAAATGAAAACAGTATTAGAAATAAATCCGAGAGGATATGGAAAAAAATATAGATACTATTGTGATAGATGTGGCCGAGAGATTAATTTTAAAGAAAAGACTTTAAAACAAGTATATATTAAACATAATGACAGAACAAGCAAAAAATTATGTGATCTATGCGATAAATGTTATAAATCATTAGTAAGAGGAGTTTTTAAGAAGAAGGAGGGCACAAATGAAGTCATTAGAGATACTAGAACAATTAAATAAAATACTTATAGATGCAAATAAACGTTGTAATATAGCATATCAAAATGTAGGAGAACAAGATAAATTAAGAAGTGATTTAGATCATGAATTATTAAATAATTATCAAAATATGTCTGCAAAAGAAAAAAGAGAATATACAGAAAAATATTTTGAATGTTTAGCAGAAAGACATAATTGCAAATATGAATACAGAGAATTAGAAATATTAAAAGAATTGTACAATACATCTCAAAATATAGAAACAGCCTTTAATAATGCTATAAATAAATTACGAAAACTAAATCAAGAGCAAGAAACCCCAATATATTATAAAAGAGCACAAGAAAATAAAGGACAAGTAATAATAGTAAAAGAGGAGGAACAAAAGATATGAATAGAACAGACTTAAAAGATTATAAACATAATCAAGAATGGATTAAAGATAGATTAGAGTACATAGAGGAATTGAAATCAAACGTAACAAATATAACATCAGTATTATCAGATATGCCGAAACGGAAGTAGGCAAGTTGAAGATTCAATGGCAGAAAAGTTGGCAAAATTACTAGATAATGTTAATGAATTGCTAAATAGAATATTAGAAGAAGATAAAAAACAAAAAGAAATACTGACACAATTGGAAAAAGTAGAACAGCCATATAAATTAATATTAGAAAAAGTGTACATACAAGGCAAATCTTTAGTAACAGTTGCCAGTGAAATGAATTACAGCTATAGAGATTTATGTAGAAAAAATGGAATAGCATTAAATAAATTTGAAAAAATATAAGTTGTCCTATTTTGTCCTTGAATGACACATATAAAATATGTTATATATATAATTAGCAAAAATGTGATAGAGATACTAAAGAACAGATACAGCCCCTTTGTATTTGTTCTTTTTGCTATTGCATATGCAACAATTGGCAAAAAAGTTTTACTAAGTTAAACAAAAGTATTTACATTTTTGTAAAATAATAGTATAATGTTAAAAGAAATGAGATCTCTATTTGTACATTAAGTGATAATATTAAATAAAGAGGGGCCTTTATTTAAAGTATAAAATAAAAAAACAATAAAAAAAATAAAGGAGCAAAATGCTCATTTCAAACGAAAATTTTAAAATTTTTTCATTTGTAAAAAATGGCAAAAAAAATACTAGAGTCTGACACACTCTAGTATTTTTCTTTATGTACTATTCAAACATCTTTAAGATATCTTTTATAGTTTTTAAAACATAAAGTTTAACGAAAATTTTGAAAAAATTTTTCATTTGTAAATACCTCCTTTCTAACAATTAAAGAAAGGAATTAAAAATGGCAAAATCATTATACAATGGATAAGGAAATTAATCAATACAATATTTTACAAAAAACGACAATGAACTTATTAAAAATAATAGGTTCTTTTTTTATTATGTAGATAGTATGTAGTGATATATAAAGTCATGTAAGAGTATATAAAGGCAGAAAGTATGTATACCATTGACTTGTTTTCTGCTATATCATTACATAGTGTTTATATAAAATGTACTAGGCATCTTATATAAATATTATGATTTATTCATATAGCACCTATAAGAAATAATATTTATCTTTTGTTTTTAAGGTGTCCTAGTTAAACCTAATAAGGTTGTACATACGCCTAAACTCCTAAAATGTACAACCTTGTATTTTATTTAAGGAGTGATTTTTATGAGTACTAAAGAAAGATACGAAAAATATGTAAAAGAACATTGCAGCAAATGTAAAAATAAATTGAAATATGATTGCGAAATAAAAATATATAAGCAAGGCGATATTATAGTAACAAAGTGTGATCACTATGAACGAGAAGATTAATTATGCTAATTGCATGAAATATAAGTGTGAGCAATGTAGACATTACAATGAATGTTTTAAAAATAAAAAGACTGAAAATAATCAGTCTAATAAAGTTTTAAAACATCTTCTATTACATATTGTATAGGTAATACATCTTCATTATCTGATTTAATATCAAAAGATGTTATGCAATCTTCTTTATAAACATCTACAGTTATAGTACCGATTTTATTCATAGAAACACCTCCAAGGAGGAATTATAACACTAATAAATTAATAAGTAAATATTTAATCGGAGGGTTAATATGAAAGAAGTAATTTGGAAAAATGGACACGAAGGTGGAACACCTATCTCTGAAGAAATATGGAGTTTTATACAAAAATTATGGCATTTAGGATATATAAAATCAAACCAATGCATTAATGCTGAATTTATGAACAGATATCATCCAGAACTTCTCTTAGAAGAATATAAAAATGGAAAAAGTATAGATGAAATAGGAAAAAACTTTTTAAACGGAGTGGTAAGATGAAATTTAAAATTAATAATAGAGAATGGACCATAACAGAAACATCACAAAGTAGCATAAAGAATATGCAAAACATAAGAAGAGCTAATGAAGAAGAAAATTTAAAAAGCATTGATACTAGATATTATGGAATTACATACACAGATATACAGAAAATATACATAGATGAAGACTTACCGCAAGATAGAAAGAAAGCAACATTAATTCATGAATTAGCACATTGTTATATAGACAGTTTTATAACTCATTGTGATAAATCTTATACAGAGGAAGATGTAGCTGATATAGTATCAAATTCTTATGATATTATTCACGAGATTATAAATAGATATTTTAAGGAGGAAAAATAAATGTTAGAAGGGAAAGTAATTAAAGATTTTAATGACAAGGAAAACAATTTAAAGAAATATACAGTAGGCAAGAAATTCAAGGCTGAGAATAAAAGATATAAAGAATTACAAGCAAAAGGATTTGTAGAAGAAGGCAAAGAGGTAAAAGCCAAAGAAGACAAGTAGGTGTTTTATATGGCTAAATATAACTGGAAACAATTAGAAAAAGATTATATATTAAGCGACTACAGAACAGTAAGTGCTTTTTTAAAGGATAAAGGTATAGATAACAATGCTTATATAAGAAGAGCAACAAAGGGCTGGAAAGAAAAAAAGTCACAACATGACAACAAAAAAGTAACAAAAATAATTGAAAAAGTGACAGAAAAACAATCTGAAAAAGAGGCACAACAAATTGTAGATTTAAAAACAATTGCAAATGATTTAGCACTTAATGTAATAAAAGCTAACAATCAGCTACAAACCTATATTGTTAAAAATAAGAAAAAAACGAAAACAGTTAAATATGATTATAGATCTATGAAACCTAAAGAAGAAAAAACAGAAGAAAATGAAATCATAGAAACAATGGACGGTATAATAGATAGACAAGGATTAAAGATGTTAGCATCTGCATTAAAAGATTTAAACGATATACTAACAGATAAACAAGGAAATAGTGAAAAAGATTTAGACAATGCAAAAGAAATATTAGTAAAAATAAAAGAGGTGGCTAATAATGATAGACGAAGTTGAAATAAGCCACAAACAAGCTGAATATATCAGAGAAGCAAATCATAGATGGAATATAAAAATAGGAGCAACACAATGTGGAAAAACATTTATTGATACTTTAGATATAATTCCAGATAGGATTATCGAAAGGCTAGGTAAACCTGGTCTTGTTTTTATTACTGGAGTGTCAAAGGGAACTATACAAAGAAATGTTATAGAGCCATTGCAAGAGTTATGGGGAAAATTAGTAAGTGATATAGGAAGCGACAATACAGCTATGATGTTTGGACAGAAAGTATATTGTATTGGTGCTGATAATATAGGAATGGTTCGAAGATTTAGAGGACCCAGAATCAAGTACTTATACATTGATGAAATTGTTGATATTAATCAAGAGGTATTTGAATTATTAAAGTCAAGATTAAGTTTTGAATATAGTTGTTGTGACGCAAGTGGAAACCCTCAAAGTAGAACACATTATATAAAAAAATTTCTAGAAAGTAATGCAGATATTTATGTTCAACATTATACGATATTTGATAATCCGTTTCTTCCTAAAAAGTATGTAGAAGAGTTATGCAAAGAATATCAAGGAACAGTATATTACAACAGATACATATTAGGACAATGGTGTAATGCAGAAGGGTTAATATTCCAACAAATAGCAAATGATTATAAACGATATGTAACAAAAGAAATACAGTTTAATTCTTTTATAAGTATAGGAATTGACTGGGGAGGAAATAAATCAAAACACAGTATAACAGCAACAAAAATAAGCAGAGGCTATTCAAAAATACAAGTACTAAAATCTGATACTATGAAAGCAACAGGAACAAATACAAAGCAGATATTTAGATGGATAATAAATTTTATAAAAGAGATACAGGACAAATACGGAACTGTATCTTTTATTTTTTGTGATAGTGCTGAACAAGTTTTAAATAATTCTTTAAATGGAGAATTAAAACAAAATGGCATTGATTTAATAGTTCAAGACAGTTTAAAGATAGAAATAAAAAACAGAATTGAATTATGGAACAGATTACTTAATCTAGATAGTTTATCTTTCATAGATGGACAAACACAAACATTAATAGAAGCATTACAAACAGCACTTTATGATGATAAAGCAAAAGATGATAGATGGATAGATGATGGAGAAACATCAGATATAGATAGTTTAGATAGTTTTAATTATTCAATTGAATATTGGTTTAATGAAATATCTTACTATTTAGGAAAGGTTGCATAAAATGAATGAAGTAGTTTTAAAATATTTAAAAAAACAAGGCTATGACAATGTATCAACTAGCTATTACAAATGGATAGATATATGGGAATCTTGGTGGAGAAATGAAGTAGACTTCCATAAATACCATGATGAAGATGGAACTGAAAGAACGATGTATACTTTAGGAATGGCAAAACGTATGGCAGAAGATTGGGCAAGTATATTGTTTACTGAAAGAGATGAAATAACAACGGAGGCAAATACGCAGAAACAAACAAAGAGAAATAATGAATATTTATCAAAACAATTCAAATTATTAAAAGTATATAAAGATTTACCGACAGCAATAGAAAAAGCAATGGCAACAGGAACAGCAGGAGCAATTATAAGAATAAAACATGCCAAAGTAGATAATCAAGGCAGATTATTTGCAGATAAAAGAACAAAAACAGATATTATTTACGTGTCAGCAAGTCAAATCATTCCATTAAGAGTAGAACATGGAGAAATAATAGATGTAGCAATAGTAAGTGAAAATATCAAAAAAGATAAGAAAGAGTATTATATAGAAATACATAAATTAGATTATAAGAATGAAGAAGAAGTATATACTATTTCGAACACTTATTTAGATGAAGAAGGAAACGAAATCGTAAAAGATAATATAGCAAAAGAATATACAATAAATTCAAATGTGCCATTATTTAGTATTATGAAACCTGCAATAGCTAATCCAATTAACGAAAATTATAATATAATAAACGGATTAGGTTTTAGTGTATATGGAACAGCTATTCCACAACTTCAAGCATGTGATATTACATATCATAACTTTGTAATGGATTTCTATTTAGGTGGTAAGAAAGTATTTTACAACAAAAAGATAGTTAAAACAGAAACAAGAACGGATAAAAATGGAAAAGAAATACAAGTTCCTATATATCCAGATGATCTAACAAAACAACAATGGAAAACTTATGGCGATGAAATGACAAACTTGAAACAAGAACCTGCTATAAAAGAATATAATCCAGAGTTGAGAGTTGAAGAAGACACAGCAGGAATACAATTTGCCTTAAATGTATTCGCTTTTAAAGGCGGATTGGGAACAGGATACTACAAATTTGATAGTGGTAGAGGAAATGTAATAACAGCAACTCAATATGTTGGAGATAGACAAGATTTAATAACAAATGCTAATAAACATCGTAAAAATGTAGATGAATTTATTTCGGGAATAGCAAAAGCTGTTTTATTAATTGGAAGAATACTATTCAAACAAGATGTTACAGAAAATTGTATTGTTAAAGTAACAGATAAAGATGGATTTATGGTTGATACAGAAACAGCCAAAAAAGAATTTAGGCAAGATATAGCACAAGGAATAAGACAAGCTTGGGAATATAGAGTAAAATTCTTTGGAGAAGATGAAAAAACAGCGAAAGCAATGATAGAAAATGAAGAAATAGAAAATATTGAAGAATAGAGGTGTTATAGATGTTAACACCAGACTATTTGAATTTAATAGAATTTAATGATGTTGTAGAGCTATATAATAAGTTAAATATAGATATAATGGCTGACATTATTAAAAGAGTAAGTAGAAGAAATTACATAACCGAAACCACAAAAAATCAATTGAAAGTTTTACTACAGACAAATGGAGAAGAAATATTTAACGAAGCATTAGAAAAAACAGCCATGTTAAATACAGAAGTAACAAAAGAATTGAAACAATTATTTAAAGATGTAGCTAAAGAAGATTTAAACGGTTATAAAGATTTGTATAATTATAAAGATAAGCCGTTTAAATTAAGCGAAACTCAATACAAAATATTAAATCAAGGATTAAAACAAACTAATAAAACATTGAAGAATTTAACTAGTACAATCGCATTTCAAAGTCAACAGGCTTATGTTAATGCTATAGATGAGGCTTATATGAAAGTTGCAACAGGAGCATTTGATTATAATACTGCTATACAAGAAGCGGTAAATCAATTAGCTAAAAAAGGAATAACATTAAAAGATAAAAAAGGTAGAGATGTACAATTAGAAGTTGCTGTAAGAAGAAATATTATGGCAGGAATACAAGAAACAGCAAATAATATAAATAGAGATATAGAAGAATATCTAGGATGTAATGGTTATGAAGTAACAGCTCATACTGGAGCAAGGCCAACACACGCAGAGGAACAAGGAAAACAATTTGCAATTAATCCAAAAGATGCTGCAAAGTATGGTGTTGGTTTATGGTCAGATGTTGAACATTTATGGGAAGAATATAATTGTAGACATAGTTATTTTGGAATAATATTAGGAGTATCAGAACCTCAATATACTAATAAAGAATTAAAACAAATGAAAGAGGCAACAGTCAAATTAAATGGGGAAGAAATACCATATTATGAAGCAACACAAAAACAAAGAGCATTAGAAAATGAAATAAGAAAAGCAAAAAGAAGTGTACAAATATTAGAGAAAGCAAAAGAAGATAATGAAATACAAAAAATTGAATTATCACAACTGAATAAAAAATATATAGAATTTTGTAATAAGACAGGATTAGAAAGAAGTTATAATAGAGTGAAAATTTCAAATTATAATTCGACAAATCTAGTAAAAAGTGATATAATAAGACTACCTAATTATGAAAAAGCTATCATTCCAGAAGAAAAATTCACAAAATATGCTTTAAGTGCTGATAAAAATAAAGCACAGGCTTTTGAACTGGCATTGGGATATAATTTAAACAATTATACTAAATTAATACAAAATATAAGAAACAATATTAATAAATTCAATGCTGTAGAAAAAGATGATCAAGGCTATGGAAAAAGATACGAAATATTAATGACATTAATTGGAGAAAATAAGAAAATAGCTAATGTTAAGACAGCATGGATAGTTGATAATAAAACAAAAGAAACTAGATTAACAAGTGCTTATGTAACATCAAAAAGTTGGAGGGAAAAGAAAAATGAAGATAAAAATGTATGATGTAGTTAAATTAAAAGATGGTAGAGAAGCGACAATAGTCGAAATATATGAACAAGGAAAAGCGTATGAAGCAGATATTTTAATAGATGACTCTGGAGAATATCCTGAATATGAAACAGAAACTATAAAACATGAAGAAATTGAAAAAATAATTAAATAGTTATTAAGTTTTTAATATATAGAGAAGCTGACGAGCTTCTTTTTTTATTGCCTTTTTTCAATTAGGCATAAAAGAAATTGAAGTGGTGGGCATACATCGTTAAAAATAGCAAATATTATCAAATTCAAGGGAAGAAAAACCCGTAGAAAATCGTAGGAGGAGAAATATTATGAAAAGAAGTTTTTTAGAAAATTTATTCAAAGATTTAGATGCTGAGGACAGTGTTAAGAAAAGTATCATTGATAGTATTATGACTGAAAATGGTAATGATGTTAATACTGAAAAAACTAAATTAGAAAGTGTCAAAAATGATTTGAAAGTTAAGGAAGGATTAATCGAAGAATTGAATACAAAAATAAAGGAAGCAGGTTCTGTCGATATAGAACAAATCAAAAAAGAACAATTTGATTTAGGAAAAGCTGAAGGTTCTAAAGAAGTTGAAGAATTTAAGAAAACTAACGCATTAAAAAGCTCTATTAAAGGGGCAAAAGACTTTGATCTAGTTTATAGCAAATTAGACAAAGATAAAATCAAATATGAAAAAAATGATAAAGGAGAATACACAGTAAGTGGCATTGATGAACAAATCAAAGATGTCAAAGAAAAGTATTCTTTTTTGTTTGAAGAAGATGATAATGGTGCTCAAAATACAGATATTAATTTAGGTGGAGAACATTCAAACGGTTCTAGTACACCAGAATTTAATTTTGGATTTACACCAATACATCCAGTAGAAAATCAAAAATAAAAAAAGAAAGAAGGAATGTAAAATGCCAGTAGTAAATTATGCTGAACAATATTCAAGAGCATTAGCTCAAAACTTTCCATATGTATTAAACTTTGGAAAATTATATCAAACACCAAACAATTCAATCTATAAAGTAGTAGATGCAAAAACAATTAAAATCCCAGTAATCGCAACTAAAGGAAGAAAAGATGGAAGCAGAGACTCAATAACAGGTTTTTCAAGAAATGTTGATAATGATTGGGAGGTAAAAGAATTAGCTAACCATAGAGAATGGGATACATTAATACATCCACAAGATGTAAATCAAACTAATATGGTTTTATCAATACAAAATGCAACAAAAGTAATGAACGAAACACAAAAGTTCCCAGAAATGGATGCTTATTGTATTTCAAAAATACATACTGATGCTGTTGCAGAAGGAGTAGCTGACGATAATACAGCTTTAACAGTTAATAACATATTAACTGTATTTGATTCTTATATGGAAGCAATGGATAATGCAAGAGTTCCACAAACAGGTAGAATTTTATATGTAACTCCAGCAGTTAAGACTTTAATTAAAAATGCAAAAGACATAGTAAGAAATGTAAGTGTAGATGGAAATTCTACAATATTAAATAGAAATGTATCAAGAATTGATGAAGTTGAAATAGTATCAGTTCCAGAAGATTTAATGAAGACAGTATATGATTTCACTAATGGTTGGGAAGTTGGAGAAACAGCTAAACAAATAAATATGTTATTAATACATCCAATTGCAGTATTAACACCAGTAAGTTACTCATTCGCTAGCATGGAAACTCCATCAGCACACTCAAAAGGAAAATATTTATACTATGAAGAGTCTTTTGAAGATGTATTTATTTTAAATCAAAGAAAAAATGCTATAAAATTCAATGTAGAACAATAGGAGGAATGAATAATGATAGCTGTAAAAGGAAATAAAGAAGTAAAAATAGTAGATATTCAAAAAGATGAATATCTAAAATTAGGTTATACAATATTAGATGAAAAACTAAAAGTTGTTGCTAAACCGTTTGATAAATCTGAAAATAAAGCAGAAGAATTAGGAAAACAAATTAAAGAATTAGCAAAAGCTAATGAAGAATTAAAAGCTGAAAAAGAAGAATTAGCAAAAGCTAATGAAGAATTAAAAGCTGAAATTGAAAAACAAGAAAAACAAATAAAAGAATTAGAAAAGAAAGCAGCAAAATAGGAGTTGATGATAATGGTATATGTAGATTATGAATATTATTCAAATGACTATTATGGTACATTACCAAAGGACTCTTTTGCTCCACTTGCTTTAAAAGCAAGTAGAGAAATTGATAAAAATGTCAACACTAGATTAACAGAAAATATAATAAATGATTTATCAGAACAAGCACAAGACCAGTTGAAATATACTGCTTGTGCTTTGATTGATTTAATTTCTAAAAAAAGCGAAAGCGATAATAAAAAAATAGACTCAATTTCTATAGATGGTGTAAGTAAGAAGTTTAAGACTATAGCTGAAAAAGAATATAGTCAATCTAAAAGAAACATTTTAAATAATTTACCGATAGAGTTAACATTGTATTTATAGGAGGAATATTATGTCTGATTTTCCGATAAGAGAAATAACAATATATCATAAATCGAATAATCAATGGATTAGGTATGTTAAAGAAGCTAGTTATAGAAATAATTCCATTTTAAATCATAATAAGAATGGTTCTAGTTCAACAGATGACGTTATTGTAAGGATTTTCGATATTGAAGGATATAATTTAGAATGGTTTGTACAAGAAGGAGATTATATTGTAAATAAGAAAGTTACTGATGAAATAGAAGAAAATACACCAGCAACTCAATTAAGCAAAGTGTATGGAAAAGAAAATGTTCATAAAGTAACATCTATAAATAATCTAATTTTTAATGATTCCGATATTGAAGAATTGGAACATATAAAGGTAGGATGTATTTAATGGGACTTATTCTTAAATCTAAACCTGTACAAACTATATATAAAACATTAGGCTTAGAAGAGCAAGGAAAGATGCAACAGTTTGTAGGAAAACAAGTTGCAGACAATTTAAAAAAATATGTTTCTTTTGAAAGTGGAACTCAGGAAAAACAAACACAGTCTATTAGAGGTGGCAAATATGTAGAAATTAATGTACCATATGCTAGATTTCAAGCTGGTGGTAAAGTAATGATTGGAATACATAGTCATAGTCCTTGGGCACACAAGGGCGAAAGAAAGATACTTACAGATAGAAGTTTGAAATATCATGGCGGAGGATTAAGAGGTGCAAATCCGTTCGAAAGAATGAAAGCTGATAAAAAAGATAGTATTTTAAGAGAAGCATCAAAATATGGAATGAGGTTATCAAATGGATAATGAAGATAAAATAACACAAGCCATAAATAAATGGCTATTAAATTATGATAAAATAGAGGAATTTGCAGAAGTTCATACAGAAGAACTTCCAGATGAAACAGAAACTTTAGCTTTACAAAGAACAGGAGTAGAAAGATTACCTCTTAAATATGTTACTGATAAAGGTTGGTATAGACAATATCAATACATTTTATTATTAAAGTTAAATAGTGAAGACGATATACAAAGGATTAAAAATTTAGGGTGGTTGGATGATTTTTGCGATTGGATAGACAAGCAAAATCAATTAAAAAACTATCCTAAAATAGAAAATAAAGAAGTTAAAGAAGTGAGTTGTGCTAATGCAATTACTTATGAAACCGAAGAAAGTGGCGAAATAAGTGTGTATTATTTACAACTCTATTTTAATATAAAGGGAGGAAATTAAGATGGCAGATAACAATTCAGATCCAGTATTAACAGATATAATGGAATATGATGAATTACATTATTTTGGAAATGCTGATAGTTCAGCAATTAATCTAGGAGGAGTTATAACAGAATTAACAGAAAATTCAAATCCTACAGAAAGTGAGAAACAATATATACATCAAAAATCAAAAACAGTTAATGTAACAGGTTTTTCTAATGAATTTCCTATTACAATGGATATGGTAAAAAATGATATAGTATTCGAGGACTTTTATTCAATATTCTATAATAGAGCAACTGGGGCAAGTGCAAAAAGAGATCACTATATTGTAAATACTTGGGAACCTATACAAGATCAAGAAAATACATATAAAGCAAGAAAAATTAAACAAACAGTAGAAATTACTGAATGTAATGGTGCTGCAGGAGAACAAAAACAAATAAGTGGTTCTCTAAAAGGTGGAGATTTCGTATACGGAACATTTAATACAAGTACAAAAACATTTACAGAAAATGCGTAGATTATTAATAATGAGGTAGGTATATTATGGAAAGAAAAGTATTAAAATTTGGTTATGAAGATACTGACCAAAAAATAGAAGTGAATTTATATGGTTTGATATTTGAAATAAATAAAGAAAATATAGTAGAAAAGAATATTAGTATATTAGATAGTAGAGATGAATTAAAAGTAGAAGAAGAAATAAGAAGTTTAGTGGGACAAGATTCAATAGAAAGAATAAATGAACAAAGAGAAAAAGATGGTTATAAAAAGATGACTTTGGATGTTGAAATGGCAGTATTAACTTGTATATATAAAGCTTATATCGAAACAACAACAGGAGATATGATAGATAATATAAATGCAAGTTCAAATAATATGGTAATGAAAGCACAGAATATAGGAAGAAATTATAATAAGAATAGAAATAGATATAAAAGATATAGGAGATATTAATAATGTTAGAATATTATAATAAATTACCTCATTATGTGTATATAAAAAATGAGAGATTTGTTATTAATAGTGATTATCGTATATTTATTAATCTTGAAATGGAAATGCAGGGTAAAAATGAAAAAGAAGCTATAGAAAATGCTTTAATAAGTTTTTACCCTGCTTTTTTTGATATATGTGAAAAAGATTTATTAGATGAAGCTGTAGACCAATTTATATGGTTTTATAAAAGAGGAAAAGAAGACTATAAAAAACAGAACTCAAAAGGAAAAAGAGGAAAGAAAGTAAGTCAAATATACAATTATGAATATGATAGTGATTTGATTTGCGGAGCTTTTTTAATGTATGCTAATATAGATTTACATAAATATTGTCATTGGTGGAGATTTAAAGAAGTATGGGAGTCACTACCAAAAGATTGTGAGTTCGCAAGAATAAAAAGTTATAGAGCTTATGATGGCAAAGATGAAAATCTATTAGAATTAAAGGAATACTACAAATTACCTCCTACAGAAGCAGAAATCAAAGAAGAATTAAGAAAAGATAAAATATACGAAGCATTTAAATAATGTTTTTCTCTCTTAAGTATCAGAAGAAAGAGAGGTAAAATTATGATTGCAGGAAGCTTAATGTATGATACTCAGATAGACACTAAAGGATTTAAAAAAGGACTAAATTCAATAGAGGATCAAACAAGATCTGCAGGAACTACAATAAAAAATATAGTAGCAGGATTAGGAATAACGAAAATAATTTCTAAAGCAATAGATGTAATAAATAGCAGTTTAGATGGTGCTATAGATAGATTAGATACATTAAATAACTTTCCTAAAGTTATGGATAACTTGGGAATAGATTCAAAAGAAAGTTCACAAGCTATACAAGATTTAAGTGATGGTTTAAAAGGATTACCGACAACATTAAATGATGGAGCATTAGCCGTTCAAAGATTTACATCTAAAAATGGAGATGTAAAGAAATCTGTAAGCTTATTTTTGGCGGTAAATAATGCAATATTAGCAGGAGGAGCAGGAACTCAAATACAAGCAAGTGCATTAGAACAATTAAGTCAAGCATATGCAAAAGGAAAGCCAGATATGATGGAGTGGAGAACTATTCAAATGGCTATGCCTGCTCAACTAAAACAAATTGCTAAACATATGCTTGGAAATAAAGATGCACTAGCTAAATATATGAAAAAAGCTGAAGAATATGCTGACAAAAACCCATTATCTTCAACAGGAAAAGAATTACTTGAACAATTTGAAGCAGTAAAAGCGGGTTCTGGAGATATGACAACAGCATTAGGAACTGCTTTAAGAACTGGTGTAATCTCTATGGATGAATTTGTAGATGCTATTACAGCTATGAATACTAATGGCTCTGGAGAGTTTAAAAGTTTTCAAGAACAAGCAAAAAATGCAACTGGAGGAATACAAACTTCTATAACTAATGCTAAAACTGCTGTAACAAGAGGTGTCTCTAAAATAGTAGATGAAATAGATAAATCATTAAAAAACGAAGGCTTTGGAGGTATATCAGGAGTTATTTCCAATATGGGGAAAATAGCAGAAAAAGCATTAAATGGAATAGCTAAGTGGATGGGAAATCTAATACCTACACTAAAAAAAGTTTTTGAATGGTTATCAAAACATCAGCAATTAGTCAAAGCAATACTTGGATTAATCACAAGTGTAGTAGCTAGTATGATAGCATATAAGGTTGCTATTAAAGCAATAAATGCTTTAAACGTTGCTAAAGGAATATGGAATACTGTTTCGGCTTTTATTAGTCTAATTCCAGAAATAAAATCAGCAAAAGACGCAATGACGTTGTTAAATATGGCTACTGGTAAAAATCCATTTGCTTTAGTTGTAGCAGGAATAACAACAATAATAGGATTAACAGCTACATTTGTAGCAGCATGCAGTCAAGTAGATGAAGAATTGAAGAAAACTGTTGAAGAAGCAGATAAACAACAGCAGTCTTGGAAAGATTTGAAAGAGGCTAGAGAAGAAGCATTAAAAACTAACGGAAACGAAATAGCAGTTACACAACAACTAGCAGATGAATTAAGAACGATAACAGATGAAAATGGAAAAGTTAAAGAAGGATATCAAAGTAGAGCAAAATATATTTTAGGCGAACTAAATGAAGCTTTGGGCAAAGAATACAAGATGAATGGGGATGTTATCGAAAACTACAAAGATATAAAAGATAATATCGATAAAGTTATAGCAACTAAAAAAGCAGAAATAGCATTGGAAGCATACAGAGAAGAATATACAAAAGCTCTAACTGGACAAAAAGAAGCTGTTAAAGAATTATTAGAACTAGAAAAACAATTAGAAAAAATAAAAGAAGCAGATGCGAATGGACTTGGAGGAGAAACAGCAAAGCAAGCAGCAATAGAAGCAACAACAAAGAAGATTGAAGAACAAAAAAATATGATTGGGGAATATGGTTATACTATTGAAAAATACGACCAATTAACGGTTGCTTCTACGGAAGGAAGTAAAGAAAAAATAGAGCAAGCTTTGAGTGATTTACAAGTTTCATATAATGCAACTACAGCTAACAATAAAACAGCATTATTACAACAAATAAGTGATCATCAAAAAGCTGTTGATGATATAGGAAAACATTTACAAGAAGCTAAAGATAATAACGATAAATATCAAGAACGAATTTATCAAAGCCAATTAGAAGCAACTGAAAAAGAATTAACAGCATTAAAACAAAAAATGAATGAACAAACACAAGTAGTACAAGATGGAACACTAAAACAAGTAAAATCAGCTAATGAAAATTGGGATAAAGTTGAGATGGCTAATAGGCTTGTTGAAGAAATACATTCAATGCAAGAAACACTAGATAAAGATGATACAAATAGTAATGGAGCAGTTAAAGCTGTTTATAATTTAACAGAAAGAATAGCAACTACCTTTCAAACAAATACACAGAAAGCATATCAATGGGGACAAGATTACTCTAAGAATATGAGTTCAGGTATAAGTTCTGGAATGAGTCTAATAGACACAGCATTAGGAATGGTTACTGGCAAAATAAAATCTATGATGGGCCATTCAGTTCCAAAAGAAGGGCCATTAAAACGAGAATTAACTTGGATGCCAGATATGATGCAAAACTTAGCTAAAGGAATAGAAGCAAATAAATATAAGGTAACAAGAGCTATAGGTGGTTTAACAGCTGATATGCAAAACAAAATGAAAAATGCAGTAAACGTTGAAGTTGGTAATGCAAATGCAAGTGCAACAGTAAAAAGTAATTATATGTATAATTCAATAATTCAACTTAATGCTAAATTTGATGGAGATGTATATATGGATGAACAAAAGACAGGAAGAATATTAGCTCCAGAAGTAAGTAAGGCAATAAAGGTAGGTGGACTAGATTGATAGGATTAGTATATAACAATAAATTTTTTAATATATTAGACAATTATGGGATTTCTAATAGTGTAAAAGATGTAACATTTAACGATATAAAAATAGATTTTACAGGTTATACATTTGAAGACACTCCCATGAAATATCAAGAGGTTCAAATTAAAGATTGTGAAGACATAAACAATCCATCAAATGGAAAAGTATTGTTTTTCGGTTATGTAGATAGTTTTAAATTTGGAAAGATGAAATTAGCAGAAGAAGACAGAGAATTAACAATAACATTATTAAGTCCACGAAAATTAGCTACATTACGTTCTACATCTATAACAGGAACTTATAGCTTAAAAGCTGGAATAATTAAGATATTTGAGCCATTAATTAATGATGGATTTATTATAAGTGAAATAAATGTACCAGATGGACAAATGTTAATGTCTTACATATTACAGCCCATCGAAACAATAATGAACGACATTTGCAACAAGAGAAATCTTGTTTGGACAATAGACGAGAACAAAAATATAAAAGTAAATTCATTAACATATTTGTTTGGACAAAATGAAGCTAAGATAATTAATAATGCGACAGAAGAAGGAAAAAACGGATTTATAGATATATCTCCTGAAATGCAGTCATCAGATTATGCGAATGTCATAAACATAAAAAATGCAAGGTTGATATATCGAGATACAACAACAGTAGTTAATAATGTAGTAAATGAATATGGTGGATTTCCAATATTAACATTACCTAAAACAATAAAACAAGGAGATTCAATAAATTTTAATCATCCTGTAACACTAGGTAAAAAAATAGGAAAACAGATATACCTTGAAAAAGGTGGAGAATATTACGAGCCAATAGTAATGTTAGAATTGAGGTTAAATAATTTTTATTTGTTGATTGCATATAATCCTTACACAGATACGATGTCAACAACAGTAGAAGGAGGAACAGTAACATATTCAGATAATAATGGAGAAGAAGGAACATTAGTATTACAAAGAGATAGTTTCTTTAAAGATGTAATTACAGGAATAAAATGGAATGGAAATAATAATACAATAATTAGTACAGATACAGAAAGTGCATTAAGATATGTGACAATGAAGTTTATGCATTCCGCAGAAATAGAAAAGCTAAAAGGATTAATAAGTCAAACAGGACAAATTGAAAAAAATATTGATGCAAATGAAACTTGGTTTACACTACCTGAATTAACAAATTATGCAAGAAATTTGTTGGTAAAGAATAAAAATATAATTAATAAAATAACTTTGAAGTATGACAAAGACCAATCGTTAAATGTTGGAGATTTGATATCAATAGACTTGCCTCAGTTTTATGTGAATGGAACTTTTGCAGTAACTGAAAAAAGAGTATTGTATGTTAATGAAGATGATATAACATATACTTATATTTTACAAAATTCTGATGTAATAAATTCATATATTGATATATTTAGGCCAGTTAAAAAACAAGAAACAGAAACACAAGAGCATAGTTTAATTATATCTGAATTTACAGAAGAAGAATTAAAAGAAATACATACAATAAAGGAGGTTAGCGATGAAGATTAAAAATGAGTACATATTAGTAAATAATGGTCAAAAACAAGTAAAATTACATAATACAATACTAAATACTTATATAAATAAAATAATTGCTAATCAACTAGATATTGATCCAGATAGTAGACATACGTTATTAATGGGAGAAATATATATCAAGTTTGAAACACCTTTAACGTTTAATAAGGATTCAATATTGCAAGAAAGCGATTTTGATATTAGATTGCATTATTATACTATGAATAATGATATAACTCCGACAAGGATTATTTATAATTATTTTTATAAAATAGATAGTTCTATATACAGTATATATAAAATCAGCACCCAAACTTTTATAACTGATTATTCAGAATATATAGGCAAAAAAATAACAGCTATTGGTTTTGGAGAATTACATCAAAATCAAGGAATAATATATGCATGTGTAGATACATCAACTTATAATTTATATATCGAAAATTCAGAAGAAATTTTTTCGGTGGCAAGAAGAGATATTATAACAACAGATACAATATTTTATAGCAATAGTAATTTAATTAGAGGACCATTACATTTATGTAATGGTCAATTTCATTATGATTCAAATCAATTTATGGATTTTACATATATAGGAATATTAGAAAGCATAGGAGTTGGAGTAACGAAAGCAAAACTGGATAATGAGAAGACATTAATACCATATAATCAACATTTGGATATATCAGAACAGAATAAAATAAAAATTAATGATGAATTTACAATAGATTATGAAGCGGATGGATTATTTCCTGCATTGGATTTATTTCCTGCAGAAGATACATGGCCAGAAAGAATAATTGAAGAACCTATTTATCCAAGTAATGAAATATATCCAGGGGAAGAACAATACATGCTTTCGGTACCATATCAATATTTGCAATTAAAATATAGAGTTTATGAAGTAGACACGATAGAGGGAACATTAAATAAAACCTCTATTTTTTATATTTTAAGTAAAAAAATAGAGCGAAATAAAAAAATAAAGATGGAAATAGAATACGAAAATTAAGGAGGAAAAAAATATGGCTTTATTTCAATGGCAAAATGGACAAGCAGGAGGTACACCACTTTCTGCTGAAAATTTAATGGAAATGCAAAGAATGTTAATAGATACAATATTCCCAATAGGAAGTACATATACAACGCAAGATAATACTAACCCTAATTCCATTTTAGGAGTTGGAACTTGGGAACGTTTTAAGGGGAAAGTGGCATTAGGTTTAGATGAAGATGATGCAGATATGAGTACAATTGGTAGAACAGGTGGAGAAAAAACACATAAATTAACGATCGCAGAAATGCCTAAGCATAATCATACATTTTTAGATAACAATTCTAATACTTACCAAACAATTGCAACTATGGTAGCAGGTGGAAATTATGATGCTTCACAATTAGGTGGTTTAAGGAAGTACGAAAATATATATGTAAATTATAGTGGAAACAGTGAAGCTCATAACAATTTGCAACCATAT
>AUXO012731774.1_pt1 | contig 21352 bp, 17 predicted proteins | sample 768731 | NCBI WGS metagenome assembly AUXO01 (sample SAMN02715735, study PRJNA202380) | gut metagenome | biome: sheep rumen | host: Ovis aries | place: New Zealand: Palmerston North
TTGATTCATATTGATGTCCTAATGCACTTCCAACAGTATTATATTTACTTGTATCCTTCTCAGAACATCTAGAACATTTCTGATAATAAACCGCAGCTTCTGTACAAGTTGCACTTGATTTAAGACCATTATTTGTAGATGTTGTAGCTGTTTGCCAATTATGACCTAATGCAGCAACAGTTTTCTTTGTTCTAGAAACTTCAGCGTTACAAACGGAACAATAAATAACTTCATCATAAGAACCAGCAGTAGTACAAGTTGCATTAACAACATTTTCTTTTACAGCAGATTTATTAGTATGACCTGATACGTTTATATAATTATCTATATAAGTATCTCCGCAAACAGAGCAAGTATTTGTAGTATATCCTCTTGTTGTACAAGTAGGATTTGTAACTACCTTTTTATAAGTGTGTCCTTTTGCAGCAATATCCGCATCTTCATATCCACCACAAATAGAACAAGTTTTTCTTTTTGTACCTTTTTCCGTACAAGTAGCTTCTTTAATTGTCACATAATTTCCAAAAACGTGCTCAGAAATTATTTCTTTATAAATTTCAAAATTAAAATCACCAGTATAAGTACCAGCTTCAATATTATTTGTAGATATAGTCCCTGTTGTACTATCATTTAAAGTTCCAACACTTGGTATTGTAAATGAATTTTTATCTTGAGACACCTTTCCGTTACATTGTTTATATCCTGTTTTATCTTGTAATATAAAATCTTGTTCAGGAATTACATAAATCATTTCGTGTCCAGATAAATCTCCATTAACAGAAACATCATATCTTTGTTCGTAATTATCTTTTTTTGACCCATCAATAACTACGCTTTTAGGAATAGTAACACTAAACCAACTAGATTTAGTCATATTCACACCAGAACTAACGGTTTTTATAGAATTTGAGCCATTATCAACATTAACAGACGAAGCAAAAACTGTTTTACTTGATAAAAAAGCACAAAACAAGACCCACAAGATAATCGTTGGAACTATTAATTTTTTAAGTTTTCCCATTGTAATTCTTAATCCTTTCAAATGATATTTAAATGGATACGTCTTTTAAAATCTGAAACAAATTAATACTATCAATTTTTTTCATATAAGGAAGAGCATAAGAAATAATTTCTTCACAATCAGTGTTTTCTGGAAATAAAAATCCTTCGTTTGGATGATTCTTTATGTATTTAATAGCAGAAAGACAACCTATAGAAACTTGTAAAATAGTAGGAGTTTCAAAAAATGTATCTTTCATATCTAAATAATTACCAACATATCTAGGGCTAAAATTATCTCCATAAACTACCATTCCAACAGCCTCACCTCCGCTTATCATATCTTTCTTCAAGATAAGCTGAACATTCTCATTTTCTAAATGTTTTTTGACAGAATCAAGAGACAAGTCACAAGGCTTATATACAAAATAGATATCAGGAGCATAAATAATATTTCCATCAATATCTCTTATAGAATAGTAATCATAAATAGAAAAATTTTCTTCGTGAGAAACAATATATCCATTAAATTTTCCAATATTAGAAAAAGTCCTAATAGGAATATCTAAAGAAATATCTTTTAAAATAAGTGTTCCATTTAATTTATTGTAGTAAAAAACATCATTACTTGTTTTGTTTAAAGAATTTAGTAGCTCGGACAAAGAATTTATTGTTCCGTGCTTTATAATAGAGCGTTCGTGAATCTCGATGTCATAATCAGGAACATTCCAAGTTGAATAAATAGTTTTATCGTCTTCTTTTATACTCGTATCAGTAATATCAACGTCTGTTTCAATAAAACCTCTTACACCAAGAACCATCGCTAAATAATCGAACTTGTTATATACAATAAGACTCTTTAAAAATTTCCTGTTTTTACTTACATAACTACCTAAATCATATTCAACAATATCTATTAAAGCTTTCTTTGTAAAAACATTTACCATTCCTGGATTCATACCAAATTCAGCAATACAAGTAGCTTTTCCAGAACTATTAAGCAATAACTTCTTATACTCATCAAAATGACTTTGGAAAGTAAAACAGTTAAATTTATTATCAAAACAATCATCACAAGTAGAGATGTAATGAATGTTTCTTTTTAAACATTCAGTAGATAAGATTAAATTATCTACGCCATTAACAAGGTCTAAAATATAATCATTTTCATTAATATAATTAAAAAGTTCTAAATAATTAGAACTTTCTATAAACATTTCAATGCAATTGTTAATATTTCCCCCAAAATCAACAAATTTAGAAAAAACACTTTTGTCTTTGTCCAAAATAAATATATTTGAAATATCAAATTCTTTTTCTTTTAAAATAAGGTTTAAAAAACTTGTGCCGACTTGACCAAGTCCCATAATAAGTAATTTTTCCATAAAAACCTCCTCAACTTTTTTATAAAAAAATCTATCAAATTAAACTCTTTAATATAAAAGAAACCTACAAAATATAATATGAAATAAGCAATTAAAAATAAGCACAATAATGTAGTAAAGGACAGTTATGGATAAAATACTAGTAATAGCTAATATAATTAGTGGTCTAGGAACATTCTTAATGTTTCTATCAACTTTTCAAAAAGACAAAGACTCTATGTTAAAGCTTAGTATATTGGATTTTTCTTGTAACACAATAGCAAATTTTCTTATAAAAGGTTATTCAGCAATGGTAATAAATTTGCTTGGAGGCATAAGAGAAGTTCTTACACTAAAAGGAAAAATTACAAACAAACTAATAGCCTTTTTCGTAGCTTCATCAACAATAATAGCACTTATAATAAACAATCAAGGATTAATAGGATTAATTCCTATAATTGCAGAAATTGAATACAATATAGGTGCTTCTAAAGTAAAAACAGGAATAGGTTATCAAATAATTCTTTCAATAAACTTTGCAATATGGATAATTTACTGCCTATCAGTAAAGTTATATACAACTGCAATTTTCTATTTCATAATAATTATCTCATCGATAATAAACATAATAAAAAATAAAAAAAGAGAAGATTAATTTCTTCTTTTTTTTGTTACAATATCATATTTCTAGCGAAAATATGATATAATAAATATATAGAAAAATTTAGGAGGAAAATATTTTGTGTAATAAACTTTGCAAAACAACCGATAGTCATTGTGAGTTTTGTCAGAAAAATTACGTAATAAGCAATTATTTTTACAAAGCTAAAAGACCAGCAGATAATACGACTGTAGAAGGTTATTTAGTACAAAACAAAAAAGGAAAAATTGAAGGAATCCTAAATAGAGCTAACAACTTTAATGAACTAGCTTGGATTATTCCAAGTACATTAGAAATAATTAAAGATGAAAAAGTACCTATTTTTGATAGAGGATTCAAGATTGGAGAATATGACCCAGAAAAAATATGAGCAGTTTACTGCTCTATTTTTTTGCAAAAAAATAGGAGACTTTTATGTCTCCTATTTAAAACTTAGTGATTTATAATGTAATTCTTAACAAACTTCGAAACAAGCCCTACAACAGCCTTTCCAAAGTAATCACCAATCTCAATAACCTTATCAGGCTCTTCCTTAATGCAATCATCAATAACTCTCTTAGGCAATACCTTCATAATATCACCCATATTCTCCATCTCAAAATGCTCAGGAATAAGTCCCTCATCAACAAGCTTTAAGAGATTCTTCTCAACTCTAGCATCAGTAACAATGCCCTCTGTAAGCTTTGTTGCAAGTTCCTTAGCAGCCATCTTCTCAGGGTCAACAATCTTAACTCTCTGGGTCTCCTTAAATGTCTCATCAACAATCTTTACATATGCAGGTCTGTCATCTCTGTCATCAGTAAGTCTCGACTGATTCTTAATAACAATACCCTCACCCTTTTCACCACCCATCTGAGTGGTTCCAACATACTTCATTAAATCATCCATCGAAGTAAACTCTCCCTCAAAAATAACAGGAACAGTAAGAATGTTATGCTCCTTTGCAAACTTCTGTACCTCTGTCTGTGGAAGGTAGTGACCTGTCTCCTTATCGTAAATATCAAAAAGGTAAAACTTATTAAGCTTGTCCTCTGGGTACTTAATCTTGTGAGTAACAAGCCACTCTCCAAAACAAATCCAATTTGGATGGTCTGCTAAAATATTCTTATCAAGAGTTAGAACATAGTTCCAAAAACCTCTTAAATTATTAGTTGCGCTAAGAACGTTCTTTCTGCTCATAGCAAGGAGTTCTGTTCCATCCTCCGAAAGACAAAATGATGCGTTTGCACCATCAATCTTTTCAGTAACAGAAATTATATCTCCCTTATTGAAAAACTCTGCAAATCTCTCTGCAAAAACCTTAATATCCTTATAATGCTTTATTCCCATATTAAAAACCTCCTATTTTTCATAATTTATTTACTAAAATCTTTTTAAAAAAAGACATAGTAGTAGCTAGAATCCGCCACCACTATGTCTTACAAGAACATAGACAGGTAAAGTTGTTAAACAACTTCCCCAATTTATTTACTTAATAATATTATACTCTAAAAATAACTATTTTGCAATACCATAAAAACAAAAATTTTAAGAAAAATATAAAATAAAAAGTTCTTAGAATCGGAAGAAAACTGGAATTTCAATCGGAAATTTGAAAAGTTTTTAATCGGAAGTTTGTGAAAATTTGTAGGTAACAAAATGGCACTGCAAATAAAAGCTAAATAAATTGTTGAAATACAAATTATTGAAAATTTTAAACTTATACGGTACCCCAGAATTAATATTTTTTTTAAATTTCAATTCTTCACAAATATTTTTCTGATAAAAAAACTGGATAAAAAGTCTCAGTATTTAAGCTATTTTTAAATATTTTACTTAGGAAAAACTAGAAAAAATTTAAAAATATTTTTTTGTTTTAAACCACCAGAATTATTTCTGGACAAATAAAAATTCTCAATGCAATGCTAAACAACAAAATATTAAGAAAATAAGTTATACCAGAAAGTAAAAATATAAAATTTACTAAAAACAAAAAGCACTGCAGTTCGCATAAATATTGAATTTTTTTGTACGGTCAAAATAAAAAAGAGAGCCAAAAAGCTCTCTTTTAAAATTATAAATCAACAATCCATAAATCATCTTTTTTATCTTCAACAATCATTGAATAAAGATTAAGCCAAGAGATACAATTATCAATTACAACGCAATCTCCAGAAACTACATTTTCCTTATCATAAAGAGCCTTATCAACAGCATCAAGAAGTTCTACTTCAACTGATACTTTATACTCTTCTGAAATCTTTAAAATAAAAGATTTAAGTCTCCCAGAATTTGATACAGGTCTATCTAAATAGATAACAGCTTTCTTTACATTCAAATCATCAAGTTTTGATAAAATAAGACGAATTGCTCCCTCGGTCTTATCAATTATCTTATAACTACCTCTTAAATCAGCAAGGTCACGGATTGCTCCGTCCTGACATCTGATAAGTATTGAGTTAGAAAGAAGGCTCTCCATAGGAATGATAGCATTAAAACCATCAATATAAACAGTATCGAGATTGTTTAAATCTGACTGCTTATCGCTGCGATTCTTAATTGCCTCATCCGTAGCTACACCACGAGCAATTACAAGACGCTCTCTTTCAGATAATAGATAATGATTAGCAACAAACATAGTAGCCTGTTTAATTCTATAGCCCTGTGTAAGTAAATACTTTACATCCATAGCAGCTTTATGAATTTTCTCAAGTTTTTCTCCATTAAAGGAATTAATATCCTCTGGATTAAAACCACGTCTAACAATTTTGTGATAATCACCAAAAGAATCCATAGCGTATTTTTCTAAATCTTTTTCAAAGTTTTCCATAAAATAAATCTCCTTATTTTTAAAAGTTTAAATTTAGTCATCAAAAGAGACTTATTTTACCCAAACCCCTACTTACCATAATCTCTAATATAGCAAATCATAATAATTCCTCCTAAATTTAATATTCGCAATATAATATGCTTAAAAATCCTTAAAATAAATCTTTCCCAGAATATTTTTCCAAAACAAAATCTTTTAAATCTTTTCTAAAAATATAAAAATCATCAACAAAATTTAAAATTCTTTCATTTAAATCATCTGACGAAACATATTTTTTCTTAAATTTGTCAACCTTACCTGTCATCTCATCAAGATAACCTAAAATATTTTTACAAAAATTTTTTCTTGGATTATAGCTATAATCTGTATACCTAATTTCTAAAACCTCATCTTTTGTATCATCTACAGTTTTTATAAAATCCTGAAAAGTACAAACATATTTAGCAAATTTTGTAATAGAAAAATCAAATTCTTCTTCTATTTTTATCTTATAATATTCTATATGAATATCCTGAAGTTCTTTTAAAAGAAGCTCTTCTTTAGATAATACAGTTTTCTTTTTAGGCATATAAATATCCTCCAATAATGATATTATAGCATATTTTTAAAGTCTTTTCCAAAAATTTTTAAGTATTTTAATAAAAATAAATAAAAAAAATATAATAAAGTATGTAAATGTTTTTTCGACTAAGGAGGAAAGAATATGAGTGATTGGACAACTTTAGGCTGTGAAAATGCATACGAAGCACTTGATATGGTTATAAATTATTTGAATGAATACGATTTATTCGATTCTGAAAATGATAAGCTAAAGAAAGAGAATCCTCAGTACAGCACTCTTTTTGAAGTCTTTAAAGACTTTGAAAGATGTCTTGAAAAAATAGTAGAGACTGATAAGGCAGATGGATTTGTAATCCTTGCTCAGTACAGAATGGAAGACTTAAGAGACTCTCTTGAATACCTCAAATTAACATTTGAGGAAAAAATGGAGAAGGTAAAAGAATCTCTTATGGACAGATGGAATAAATCAGATGACCTTCCTGAAGACGAAATCTCTATTATTGATGACGGATACGAAGTTTTTGGAAAGATAGAAAAACTTGAATTCAAAGAAAGAGAATTTGAGATGCCATTCACTTAAAAAGAAGAGCTTTTGCTCTTCTTTTTTTGTATAAAAAAAAGACCTTCTAAGAAAGAAAGTCTTTTTAAACTATTAAGCGTTAGAATTATTACTAAGAACATTCTTAATGAGCTCAATAAGCTTATCCATATCTGATGTAACAATAACATCTCTATCCATTTTAAAATCCTCCTAAATAAAAAGATTTTATATTATATAAACGGATTTTTACATATATTCAAACAAAAAAATAACCCGTAAAACGGGCTATTTTTCCTGAGTTACATTCCTTTTTCGCACTGACAATTACAGTTGCAATGACACTTGCATCCACCACCCTTAGAATAAACGAGTGAATTATCCATAGAAAAAGGATAAACAATCGCAGTTTTTTGAACCTCTATTGTTTGAACTCTCTCCTTAACCATTACTTTCTCTTGCATAACATTACTCTCCTTTCACAAAGAAATTTTTATCCAAGAAATTAGAAAACTCAGCTTCGCCCATTTCAAAATCAAGATTAAGAGCATTGCAAAAATCTTCTAAAGAAAAGGATTCAGTTTTTTCAAAAAACTCCTTACAATTATATGTTATAAACTCATAGAATACTCTTCTACTCATCCTTACACAAGAAATTTCATTAGTAAAAACAACATTGTTGTTCAAACGATACTTTTGATTTTTATCAATTTCTTGCATTTTAGGAGGAAGAACATCTCTATCAATATTTTCTATATTTGCAGTAGAATCAAGATGTCTTATATCACCGAATGTATTCTTTGCTTCAAGTCTACATCCACCACCACAAAGATATAAAGACTTACAATTCTTACAATCTTCTGGTAAATATTCATTAGTCTGCCAAGCAGTCATTTTTTCTATAGCATTAGAAATATCACTATCTTCAAAAATATTCCCAAATACTTCAATATCTACATTACAAGCTTTAATATTTCCATCACAAGTTATTGCGAAATTAAACCTACCTGCTCCACATCTTCTTTTAAATCCGAATGTTTGAATTTGTTCATTGCAAAGTCCACACAAACTATAAGCCCAAGCAGAATCAATATCAAAACCATACTCTTCTTTTAAATAAAGAAGCTTATTTAAAATCAAACTAAATTCTGAATAACTAAGAATTTCTTTTTCAAGACTCTTATCAGCATTAGCAGGAAAAGCAGCCTTAGTGCAACAAAAATATTTAAGTCCAAGGTCATAAATATATTTAGCAGTAATATCAATGTCTGAAACATTGAGTTTTGTAACAACCATATTTGTTGTTACTGGGATACCATATTTAATACAAAGCTTTAAAGCCTTATCTATCTTATAAAAAGAATCTTTAACTTTAGTAACCTTGTCACAGTTTTCTGGAACAGCAGAAGGAATAGATGTAAAGATAGGGATGTCTAATTCCTTTATCTTTTTAGCTATTTCATCTGTCATAAATGTGATATTGGTATTCATTGATACATAAACACCGTTATCCTTCAAATACTTGATAGCAGGAACAATTTTATGAAAAACAGAAAGTGGTTCACCACCTGTTATAATAATACTAACAGGATGATTTCTAACAAGTATCTTAGCAACATTTAAATAATAATCTTCATTGACTTTATTGTTAAACTCAATATCTTTTTCTTTGTCAGTATCACTTCTCCAACAATTATAGCAGTGAATACAATTATGGTTACAATAAGGAGTTACCTCCCAATCAATAGATGCTGGATAATTTAAAATTTTCACAAATATGTCCCCCTTAATTAATTTTTGTCAGTCTCCTCTTCTTTTTCATACAATTTATCAAGAGAAGAATCCATTAAACAAAGTCTATCAATACTCTTTTTAAAATAAGTCTTATCAATTTCACATCCATAGAAATTTCTATTTGTATTTATACAAGCAGCAGCGGTTGTACCACTTCCACTAAAACAGTCAACAACAGTATCTCCATCTCTAGAATGCTTCTCAACTAAAGCAGTAATTAAATCAAGAGGCTTCTGAGTTGGATGAAAACGTCCTTTATCGTGACAAATAGGATATTCGTAAATTCCATTGTCATAAGAACTGTTAAAAGTAGGATTAGAACCTTTAATTCCACAAACAGCAATTTCTCTTGCATTAGTAAGATAGTTAATCTTAGAATTAATAGGAACTGGATTTGTTTTTACCCACTCAATAAAACGAATCTGTTTAAACTTTGCTCTATCAAAATATCCTTTTAAATCTGATATTTTCCATAAATCATAGAAACAAATAAGAGTGCCACCCTTCCTAAGAATTCTATAACTTTCTTTTACAACTTCCTCTAAAGAACAAAAGTTCTTATCCCAATCACCAAAATCCATAGAAACCCTAAATCTATCAGTATCTCTACCTGTTTCTTCACCTTTTTGGAAATTTGTATCTCTTGATACCTCATATGGGGGGTCTATGAGGACTAAATCAACTGATTTATCTTTAATTGTCTTTAAATAATCAAGACAATCCATACGTTTTAAATCAATAATCAAAGCAACCACCTTCCCGAAAAATTTCTTCGTCAAATTGACTTTTTAATCTTTTATAAATAAACTTTTAAGATAATGTTCCTCTTTTTAAAAATAAGTTTATTTACAACATACTTATATAATAGATTCAAAAAATCAATTTATATCTCAAATTTGTCATCTTTATTTTATCATTAAAAAAGCCTAAAATCAAATGAAATCAAGAGTAATTTCAGTTTTTTAGTTTAACAATTTTCATAAAATTTATACATAAAAATTAGCAGTTTTTATAAGATTTAAATTATTTCTTTGAAAAAATGCTCAACAAACGTGAAAAGATAAATATAAATATGATAAATTAAAATAAAAACAACAAAGGAGTCTTTATATGAGGTGGGATTTTAACGATAATAAACTAATCTATAATAAAAATATAAATTATAAAGAATTAACAGATTCTTTTACTAATGATTTCAATAAGTTTATTAAAAGTCCAGAATTCAAAGATTGCGAAACAATAGATTTAACTAAAATAAAACCAAGCCATATAAACCCAGTAAAACTTGATAATCAATTTGAACAAATGAAAGCTAAGGTACTTGAAGAAATGGAAGATATATCAGACGAACTTGATGAAGTTCCAAGTGTTATTGTAAAAAAATGGATAAAAGAATTAAAAAATATAGATAGAAAAATGAATGAAGAAATAGAAGAAAGACTAAGAGCATTTGGAATTATCTTTTAAAAAAGAGAGCGGATATCCGCTCTCTTTTAATATTTAAATGAAAAATCTTTTATATCTTTTTGTTCTTTTATTGTATTGCTTCTCTTTTTTGAAATAGCCTTAAAAGTTGTTTTATTGTCAATATAAAGAGTTTTTAGATTTCGACAGCCATAAAAATTTCTTTTTCCAATATCACAAGAACTATTCTTGATAACAACCTTTTTTAATTTAAGGTTAGTATGAATGGCTTCGTTATGAATCTTTGATATACTATCCATAAAAACAATTTCTTCAACATCTCCATAGAATGATGCAAGTTGTGAAGGAACTTCTTTTATACCATCAATATAAAGAGTTTTTAAACGATATAATCCGTGCAAAGCTTCTTTCTTTTTAACAGGATATTGCTGTCTAAAAACAAGCTCTTCTATCTTAGAACCACATAAAGCATAATCATCAACTTCCTTCATAGATTTGGGAATAATAAGCTTTTTAATTCCACAATCTCTTAAACAACCAAAACCTAAAAACTCAACATTCTTAAGATTTAACTTTTCTAGACTTCCACAGCTTTCAAAACAAGCCTCAGGAATCACTTTTAAAAATCTAGAAATATTAACAACTTTTAAACAATAGCAATCACAAAAGACTTTTGGTCCTAACCACTGAATAGATTTCATATCAGCTTTAATTATGGCTGTTCCGCTAAAAGCTTTTCCACCAATTTCTTTAATATTTCTAAAATCAAAAGCTTCTAACTTTTTGTTTTCACAAAAAGCTCCTGAGCCAATTCTTTCTATAAAAGAAGATATCTTACAGATATGTAAAATCCCACAATTATAGAAACAAAAATCAGAAATATCAGTTACAAATGAACCTCTCATATCTACACTTTTTAAAAATGCACATTCAAGAAAAGCTCTTGATTCAAGATATCTAAGATTATTTAATTTTGCAACATCAATTCTCGAAGATGCAAAAGAACTGTCTTCTAGTTTATGAATCTTTTCGAGATTTATAGTCTTTATATAAGAACCTAAGAAAGCCTTACTTCCTATTACCCTAATAGCTTCTGGAAGTTTCATTTTAGTTAAAGACTTTGTATGTTTGAAACAATGCGCTGGAATTGTATCATAAATATAATCTTTAGCAAAAACAATTTCTTCTGCATAAACTCCTTCAAAGCAGCCAACACTCAACTTTAAATCTTTTGGAATTTTATATTTAAGGATATTGCAATAACAAAAAGCATAATCACCTAAATATTTAACATTCTTTAAATCAAATAATTTCTTTTTTAAAAACTGAGCATTTCTAAAAGCAAAAGCTCCAATACTCTCTATTTTACATAAATTATAATGATTCAAAATATTTGCATCATTAAAAGAATTTTTTGGAATAATCTTGTTAAAGTCACTAAAACAAATAGAAGAAATATTAGTATTTTTAAATACGCCTTCTCCTTCTAAAATAAATTTAACACTTTTCTTAAAGCAAACATTTCTTCCAACTAAAGATTTTGCTCCAAGATTAATAACCGTTTTTCCACTAAATATAAGTTCTTCGCCTTTAAACTGTTCATCTGTATAAAAAGCTTCTTCTCCTAAAACTTTTAAAGTTTTAGGCATCATAACAGTTCTACCAAAATAAGTATTTTTAAAAGCATAGTTACCGATTTCTTCTAATGTATCAGGGATATTCATATCAAATCCTTCATAATCCATTAAGAATTTATCAGGAATTTTCTTTAAATACTTAGGCAAATGAATAGAAACAATTCCACCTCTATTAACACTACCATTTATTTCAATAATTTTATATCCATCTATTTCATCAGGAAAGATAAGTTCATTTTTCCTACAAATAAAACTTTTTATTCTAGCAGTCTTATCTTTTTCACTTATAACATCCCACTTTAAATCTTTAAAGTATTCAACTTTTAAAAAATTATAAGGTGAAACTTTTTCAAAAATATCTGCTACTAATAAAGAATAAGAAAATACAGATACTTTAGAAACATCCATATCAAAAGGAAGTTTAAAATCATCTATATTATGGCATTCAAAATAAGTAAGATTATTAAGATTCACAAAAGCAGAATCTTCAATCTTACCGATAGTCTTTGGAAGGTAAAGTCTTTCAACAGGAAGATTAATAAAACTTCCACTACAGATTTGGTAAACGTTTTTACCGTCTATCTTAGAAGGAACTTTAATTTCCTTATCATCACTAATACAATTAGTAATTCTTACAAGACCGTATTTAGTTTCGTATTCATAACGTGTAGCCATATTTTCTATCCTTTCTAATAGTATTATAGCATAAATAAGTCATTTCGTAAATTAAAAAATTTAATAATTTTTAGGCAAAAAAAATCTAAAATATAGTATAAATAAATTTCTTAAGGAAGAAATAAAAAAAACATTAAGAAAGGGGACTAAAATATGTATACTTGGGAAATAAACAAAATTTTGGAAGAGAATAATAGAAATATTGATTCAAGGACATATGCAAACATTTGCGAAACATCTCCTCAGATTAGTGAAGTGAAGTACAATGCTTTTGCTAATAATTTTGAGATTAGAACAAATGACAGTCCTGACACAATGGTATTTACAGTATATCCTGCAAATGCTTAACTTAATGACACAAATAAAAGAGAGGTTCAATCCTCTCTTTTTATTTGATAATAAATTTAAGTTTTTTTGTATCTATTCTTTTACTAATTTTATTAGTTTTCTTTTTTGAAATTTCTTTAAAAGTCTTTTCATTATCAATATAAATAGATTCAAGTTTAGGACAATTAGTAAAATTCCTATTTAAAATCTTTATATTAGGATTCAAAAAAGCAAGTTTTTCTAAATTGTCATTAAAGTAAATACAAGAAGTATCTATTGTCTTGACTTTCTCAGAGAAAATAGCAGTTTTTATAGAACTATTATAACTTAAGAAATTTGAAGGAATTGCTCCATCAAAATCAACATATAAAAAGTCAAGTTTCCTTAAATTCCAAACAAGTCTATTTTCAATCATTGGACTATTACAATATACATAAAGTTTCTTAACATTTGCTTCATATAAAGCATTAAAGGCTATTTTCTTAGTATTTTTACTAAAAACAATCTCTTTAATATTAGTAAAAGAAAGACATTTTTCTTCAAAATATTCGATATTTGAAATATCAATATCTGAAAGTCTTACACAAAGTTCAAAAGCACCAAGAGGAAGATATTTTAAATCTTTGGAAAGAACTACCTTCTTCAAATAAAAACAATTCGAAAAAGCCTCATCAAAAATCTTAACAACATTAGATAAATCAATCTCTTTAAGTTTGCTTTCAAAGAAAGCCTTTGTTCCAATAACTCCTACATTTTTTAAATTAATATATTCAATTCCTGAACTACCAAAGGCAAGATAAAGAACAGATGTCACAGACTCAGGAATAATAATTTCTTTAAGTTTTTTAGTTTCAAAGAAACAAAAATCTGGAATATAATAAAGTTTGTTACTATTGATGATTGCTTTTTCAAGATTTGTACATCCAGAAAATACAAATTTCTTAAGTTCTTTGACTTTATTTAAAGTAACTTCTACTATATCAGAAGAAAGAAAAGCTTTTTCTCCAAAATTTTCAACATTTTCCAAGTCTATATATTTTATACTGCTAGCAGAAAAAGCCTGATTCTCAATAGTAGTAATACTTTTTGGAAGATTAAGTTCTTCTAAAAAAATACAATGAGAAAAGCATTTAGGTGGAATTACTGTCCATTCATAATCTTTTTCAAATTCAACTTTTTTAATAAATGAATAAGCAAAAAGAAGAGGAGCAAGTCTTAAATGTTTAGGGATAAAAACTTCTTCAATATCAGAAGCCTGAAAACAAGCTTCTCCGATTTCTTTAATATTCTTTAAATTAAGACTTTTAATTTTATAAAATTTAGTCCCACAAAAAGCATATTTATCAAGATATTCAATGTTCTCAAAACCGTAAAAGTTCTCAATAATTGAAGATAAAAAACAGGCTTCTCCAATACGCTTGTTACTCTTTTTAAAATAAATAGACAAGATATCACAGTTCCAAAAGTTTTCTTTACCAATAAATTCAAGAGTTACATTGTCTTTAAAAGTAATTTTTCTTCTTTCAAAAGCTTTATTATCAATAACAATGTTATCGCTTGTAAAAATAAGATTAGTTTGAAGAATTGATAAATCATTAAAGAATGCTCCTTCACAAATCTTTTTTAAAGTCGACGGAAAAGTAATCTGTTTATTTGAAAAAGAAGTCAAATAAAAAGCTTCAAATCCTATCTCTTCAAGTTCTTTTGGAAGAGTAATAGATACATTCTCCTGATGTTTTAAAAACTTATCAGGAATCTTCTTTAAATATTTTGGAAATTTAATCTTCTTAATAGGTCTTTTATCATTAACTTTTCCATTTATTTCAATTATCTTGTATCCATCTATTTCATCTGGAAAAACAAGAGAATCTCCTCTTACATTAAAGCTTGTAATTCTTGCAGTTTTTAAAGAAGCATCAATTATTTCCCATTTAAAATCCTTTGAATAACTAACTTTCTTAAATTTATAGTTTTTCACAAGAGTTGTAGCAACTTTTGAAGAATATGTGTATACTTCAACGTTTGATACATCTCCTACAAAAGGATTTTTTATATCAGAAATATTATGACATTCAAAATACTTCAAATTATAAAGGTCAACAAAAGAATCATCCTCTATCTTATCAATAGTATCTGGTAGAATAATTTTAACAACATCAAGACCAATGAAAGAATGCTCACAAATTTGATAAACATTCTTTCCCTCAATCTTAGAAGGAACCGCAATTACTTTATCATCGCTTTCGCAAGAAGTAATTCTCACAAGTCCGTATTTAATTTCATACTCATACTTTGTCGCCATAAAACTCCTTACTTAAAATCAGCCACATCTTTTCTAATTTTAATATCAGTACCTTTTCTCTTAATAAGCTTATTAGCTTCTATCACATTATTGAAGTAAATAGTTTTTAATTGTTTACATTTTACAAAATTTTTACCTTGAATTGCACATTTATTGTTTTTAATAACAACACTTGTTAAGCTAGGATTGCTATGAATGGCACCTGTCTTAAAAACTATTAAATCATCACCTAAAACAACAGTTTTTAATCTTCTCAATTCGCTTAAAGAATTTGAAGAAAGCACCTTACAGCCATTGATAGTAACTTCTTCTAAATAATCACACAAATTGAAAATATTTTTATTAAAGAAACCATTCTTCTGATTTATAGTACATTTTCTTATTTTAGAATAGAGGAATGTATAAGGCTCAATAACTACAGTACTCTTAGGAAAAACAAATTCCTTAATATTTGTACAAGAAAGACTCTTCATACCAAAGACTTCAACACCATCAGCCCTTAAATATTCAAGTTTTGTACAAAATCTAAAAGTATTATAAGGAAGAACCTTAACCTTCTTAGAAAAAATTACTTTAGTCATATTTATACAACCATAAAAGCACTCTTTTCCTAAAATATGCATCTTTAAAAGTTTAAATTCTCCCTGAATTCCTGTATTGTAAAAAGATTTTTCTTCTACCTTTTCAATATTTCTTAAATTAATATCTTTTAATTGTCTATCCTCAAAAAATGCTTCAACTCCAATTTCTTTTATAGTTTTGCTTAAAGAAACTTCACAAAGACTATCACATTTATAAAAACATTTATCTGGAATTTTCGTTATAGTACTTCTAGAAAAATTAATATAATGAAGATAAATACAAGATTCAAAAGCAGAAAAACCAAGTTCCTTTAAAGAATGTAAATTAGCAAAAGAAATAAAAGATTTTGAAAAAGCAAAATCCTCAATACTTTCAACATTCTTCAAATTAAGTATAAATGCTCTGCAAGCATAAAAACCATATCTTCTAATAACTCTAATTGATTTAGGAAGTCTAATATGTTCCAAAAATGTTGTGTTTGAAAAACATCCCTCAGGAATTGTATCAAATAAATAACCTCTTTCAAAAGTAACACTTTTTACCTTAGAATAACTAAACATATAAGGAGAAAGAGGTAAATTTTTAGGTATAAAAACTTTGTCTATAAAAGTAGAAGTAAAACAATCTTCACCTACTTCTGTAACATTTCTAAGATTAAGAAAAGTTCTATTATAAAAATTACAATCACAAAAAGCTCTATTTTCTATTTTTCTAATATTTTCAAAACCTTTTAAACTAATAAGTTTTGAACCAATAAAGTTACCACTAGGAATAACATCATTATCAGTATAAAAATAGATATTTCTAATCCAACATTTATAAAAAGTACCTATGCCATTAAATACAAAATGAATATTTTTATGACAAATCAAATACTTATTAGAAAAAACAGCTGTGCCAAGTTCTATTTTTTGAACAGAACCTTTTTTAAAATAAATAGGCTCTTTTTCTAAAAAATGTCCATCCCAGAATGCTTCATCATCAATAAGTACAACAGTCTTAGGCATAACAAAAGATTTAAGAATTGTTTTATAAAAAGCTCTTTTTCCAATCTTTTTTAAAGTATTTGGAAATGTTACAGTAATAATACGTTCTTGTTCAACAAGGAAGTTATCAGGAATTTCCTCCAAATATTTAGGAAAAACAACACTTAAAACAGGCTTGTCAATAATAACATCTAATTTAACAACCTTGTATCCATCTATAAAATCTGGAAAAACAATACTACTTCCCCTTAAAGTAAATTTAGTAATTTTAGCAGTTTTTAATACAGGGTCAATTATTTCCCACTTTATATCATTTTTATAAGAAACTTTCTTAAAGAGACATAAACCATCATCTTTTTCTTTTTGAAATTTATCTGCAACTTTTGAAGAATTTGAAAATACTGATATATTTGAACAATCCATATCAAAAGGAAGATTAAAATCATCTATATTATGGCATTCAAAATAAGTAAGATTATTAAGACCAATAAAAGCAGAATCTTCAATCTTACCAACTGTTGTAGGAATATAAAGTCTTTCAACAGAGAGGTTAATAAAACTTCCTTTGCAAATTTGATAAACATTCTTTCCATCTATCTTTGAAGGGACTCTAATTTCCTTATCATTACTAATACATTCAGTAATTCTTATAAGACCATATTTAGTTTCATATTTATAACTAGTCGCCATAATTTTAAATTCCTCACATAATCTTTCTAATACTAGTATAACACAAAAAAATGAAAATTTAAACAAAAAAAATAGAGAAAAATTCTCTCTATTTTTCAAACAAACTCTGACACATCTTTTCTTTTTTTAATAAAATTTCTTCTTTTTTTAACAATTTTAAATTCATCAATATCATTAAAATACAAAGTTGTAAGATTTGGACATTTAGAAAAGTTTTTACCTCCAATGGAACAATGTTTTCTCTTAATACAAAACTCTTTTAAATTTGGAAGACAATAAAATGAACCATTTGCAATTTTTGAACTTTTTTCACCAAGAACAACTCTTTCAAGAAGAGGACTATTGTTTAGTTCAGTATTTACATATCCAACATATTCAAAATAAATCTCTTTTAAATGCATTAAATCAATAAATGCACGAGAATCTATATAGCTAGAAGATACATAAACTTTCTCAACAAGAGATTGTGTAATTACACCATTTCCTATGAAAGAAGTTTTTCTTGGGAAATGTATCTCTTTAATTGCTGTATGATACAAACAAAAATCCCCAAAATTAAAGATGTTGTCGATATTAATATTTTCTAATTTTTCACAAAGACTAAAGCAACCCTTTGGAAGATTTGTCAAATATTTTCCAAGATAAACATCTGTTAAATAATAACATTCAGAAAATACATATTCTTTCATTTGTTCAATATTGTCTAAGCTTATTTTTTCAAATCCACATCTACAAAAAGCTTCATCAGCTATATACTTAATTCCATCCAAATTAATATTTTTTAAACTTCTGCAATTCATAAAAGAGTTTTTAAGAATATTTAAAGTTTTAGAAGATAAAACAACTTTTTCTAACTTTTCACAACCAAAAAAAGCGTAACTTCCTATAGTATCAATTACAGAATCATAGAAATAAACTTCTTTTAAAAAAGTGCATTTGCAAAAACTTGAAATATCAAGACTATGCAAGCTTTTAAATTCTGCCTTTACAAGATTTGTACAATTAGAAAAAGCACACATATGAATTTCTGTCACATTTTTTAAGTTAATAAAGTAAATGGCTGATTCTAAAAAAGCTTCCATTTGAATTACTTTAATACTAGAAGGAAGTTTAATAGAAAACAGGTTAAATGTATTTGAAAAACATCTACAAGGAATAACCTTCTTATTATAATTTCCCGCAAAAATAACAGTAGAAATAGTAGAATTAGAAAACATAGAATTAGAAAGTTCTAAATTTTTTCCTATATAAACTTCATCTATATTTGAAGCTGAAAAACAATTTTTCCCAGCATAAAAAGCATTTTTTAAATCAAACTTCTTTTCATATATAAATTTGCAATCGTAAAAAGCTTCTTCACCCAGAGATTCAATCATATCACTATTAAAAAAATGCCCAATTATAGCTTTTTTGAAAGCTCTTGAAGGAATATTCTTAATATTAGCAAAGTATAAATTATCAATTTTTGCTCCACAAAAAACATCTTCAGAACTTACAATATTTAAGATAGTTGTTTTGTCTATAGATACATTCCTATTAACAAAACAACCACATCCAAGTAAAAATTCTTTTTGTTTTTTATTTTTAAAAGAAATTGTACCATCTAAAGTCATAGGCGTTTCTATATAAAACGCATTATCACCAATATAATCAACAGTTTCTGGAATAAACAAGTTTTCAAGCATAGTGTTTTTAAAAGCATTTTTTCCTATACTTTTTAAATATTTAGGAAAGATAACTTTTACAACATTTAGTTGATTTGTTAAAAAATTTTGAGGAATTTTTTCTAAATATTTAGGTAATTTAACACTTTGAACATCTTCAGTTATTTTTCCATAAATTTCAATAATCTTATAACCATCTATTTCATCAGGAAAAACAACATCTTTGTCAAAAATATTAAATTTAGTAATTTTAGCAGTTTTCTTTGCTTTATCTAAAACTTTGTAACTAAAAGTATTGTCATAATTAATTTTTCTAAATTTATAAATATTAGAATCAGAATATTTCTTGAATTTTTTTGCAACAAAATAAGAGGAAGTATGAACTTCCAAATTAGAAACATCCGTAGCAAAAGGATAGTACATATCTTCAATATGAGAACATTCAAAGTATTCTAAATTATGAAGATTAAAGAATGCAGAATCCTCAATTTTACCTATACTTTTAGGAAGAATTATTCTCTTACAATCAAGTTCATAAAAAGAAAATGAACAAATCTGATAAACATTTTTACCATCTATTTTAGAAGGAACTTTAATTTCTTCCTCATCGCTCTCACAGTGAGTGATACGAACAACACCATATTTAATTTCATAAGTATAGTTTGTTGCCATAAAAAACTCCTAAAAATAAGTAATTATATTATATCATATTTTCTGCTATTTTAAAGAAATAGATAGAAATAATTTGTTAAAAATAAGCCAAAACTATAAGATATAAAAATAATTTTAAAGAGGGATTTTTGTATGCATTTTAAATATGAATTTTTAAATAAAAGAAATTCTGAAGACTTAGAAGATAGAAATAATAATATAAAGAAAAACATAGTTTTCCTAGATATAGATGGAGTTTTGCAGCCATATGGAAATAAAGATAGATTTAATCACGATTTTAATAAAACAATTGATTATTTGTGTGAAAAATATAAAGATGAAATATATAAAAAAATAGACCCATATGACGTTTGTGCAGTATTTTATGATTGGGATGATTCAGCTATTGGATTTTTAAGAAAACTTTTATATGAAACAGATTCTTATATTGTATTTTCTACTGGATGGAAAGATTTTAATTCTTTTGAAAATTTAAAAGCATTATTTAGAATCTATGACCTTGATGAAAGAAGCATTGCTTCTTGTATTAAAGGAGATAAGATAAATGCAATAAATAAATATTTAGAAGATAATAAAGAATTAATAAATAGCTATATAATTATAGATGATAAAGATTTCACAAAAGAATTTGGAGAAAAATATATAAAAACAGTAGATTTCTTTAATTATGAAAATTATAAAATAGCAAAAACAACATTAGAAAATCGAAAAATAGTAAAGAAAGAAGATACTTATTTTATAGATTTTAATAAAAATTATGGATACAAAATAGAAGCAAAAATTATATTAAATGATTTCGCAAATAAAGAAAAAAATGAAAAATGCGAAATAAGTTGTAATATTATTTTTAATAAATTTAAAAGAGAAATTCCAGAAGAATACTATTTATATATGGCGAAATACATAAAAAAAGATTTATTAAGAACTGACAGTAATATAAACGAAATAATAATAGAAATTGAAAATGAAAAGATAGTAAACTTTTTCAACAAAAATGGAATACATACAATAGGGAATAAAATTTATTTAGAACAAAAACCCTTTAAATTCAGCTTTTAACTATCCATAAAACGACACAGCTCTTAAAAATCAGTATTAAAAACACTCAAAAAACTTTATAAATAAAACAAAAAGACCCTTATTAAGGGTCTTTTTTGTTAAAAGAATTTTGATTAGGTTGAGATTACACCTTTCTCAGACAAAACTTTATCTTCCGTATTGGTTAGAAGATTATCCACTATAGACCCTTTCGGCATCTACAGTACCTTGTCATAGCCGCTTTTTTGAATGGGGAGCATTACCCATCTGTCATATAGCTACTCAACACTTTGTATTCCGTCTGCCTTGCGAGCAATAAAGGTTTGCGGACCACCGTGCAACTCTATGTCAAAAGCTTGAAGTCTTGCGAGACTTCTCACCCCCTTCATTAGGATTGCTCCTTGAAGGATTAGGCTACTTTCACTATATGAGGACGCAGACTTTCGCTTGATTAAAAAATTGCTGTTTTAGCTTAAAAGGCTAATGCAATAATGAAAATCTGTTCATCATAATATTATTATATCTACCGAAGATGTGCTGCGTCAGTGCCTTCACTTCCTTTTGGGATGCAAAATAGCACACACCTTCAATACCTTTCCCCTGTTTAGGTACTTAGCTCTTCATAAGA